>ERZ808046.490-NODE-490-length-32956-cov-11.984306_pt1 | contig 32956 bp, 31 predicted proteins | sample MGYA00380196_ERZ808046 | MGnify/ENA primary metagenome ERZ808046 (study PRJEB31490, sample SAMN06133421) | mouse gut metagenome | isolation source: Z6_2 | host: mice | place: China: Chengdu | collected 2015-05 ...
TGTTGACATATGCTCCCAAATAGTGTATAGTTATGATATGCACTATTCGAATAGGGAGGAAAAAGCAATGTCATGTATCGTATACCAGACAGACAAACGCACCGGTATTAAGTATGCCTATGAAAGCGTTTCCTATTGGGATAAGGATAAAAAGCAGCCCCGCTCAAAGCGGAAATATCTCGGCAAGGTAGACCCCGTATCCGGCAAAATCATTACCTCCCAGAGCAAAAAACGCAGCCTTACCCGCCTCGGCCAGGAAGAAAACGACGCTTGCGGGCCAGACATTATGCAGCTGCAGAAAGAATTGCTGGAAAAGGATGCCCGGATCGAAACCCTCCGCAAAGAGCTTGAGAGCTCCGCCGCCAGATGCAGAAAAGCAGAAGCACTGATCAGCAGGATCGCTTCCTTGACTGGTTCTTTTGCCCTGGAGGAAACAAATGGATAACCAGATGATGACAAAAGCAGACCTCCTTTTCCAGTTAAAGCTCCTCAAAGACAAGGTGGCGGCATTCGAATCGGGTGAAAAATATGTCAGAATGCAGGAGGAATACCGCAAAAACCTGGCTTTTCAGAACCGGCGCAATGGGCAGCTTGAAAAAGAGCTTGCCCGTTCCCATGCCGAAACGGTCAGCGTGCGCAACAAATGGTTCCAGACCTGTGAAGATGTGTTAAAAGAAAAAGATCTGGAACTGGCACGGATGGAAAGAAAGCTGCGCGAAATGGAAGCGGAAAAATTTAAGGCCCTCCAGCAGAGGGATGAGGCGCTTTCAAAACTCCATGACAAGAATGTGGAACTCTACGCAGTAAAGACGCAGCTGGAAGAAGCACAGGGGAAACTCCTGGAACTGACAGCCCGCCTCAACCGGGACTATACCAATTCCTCCCTGTCTTCTTCCCAGACCCCCAGCCACGCAAAGATCCCGAACAGCCGGGAGACGAGCGGCCGCAGGCCCGGAGGACAGCCGGGGCATATCCATTATGAACGCAGGCACCTTAAGCCGACCCGGACGGTTGAGATACCGGCACCGGAAAAATATACCAATGACCCTGACTACAAACCTACCGGGAGGCTCATCCGTAAGCAGCTGGTCTGCCTGCATGTATCAACAGAAGTGGTGGAATACGTTACCCCCGAATTCCGCAGCCAGACCACCGGCCAGCGGGTACATGCCATTTTCCCGCAGGGGCTCCGGGATGATGTGACTTACGATGGCTCTGTAAAAGCAGCCGCATATCTGCTGAACAATGACTGCTATGTTTCTATTGGCAAAACCCGGACTTTCCTGAAGGAGATCTCCGGCGGGAAGATCGACCTCTCCGATGGCATGATATGCAGCCTTGCCCGCCAGTTCTCTGAGAAAACAAAACAAGAGAGGGATGAGATCTTTCTCCGGCTGCTGGCATCACCAAACCTGCATGCCGATTTCACGTTTGGGAGGATGAATGGGAAACAGGCTTCTGTGATCATCTGTGCGGCCCCAGGCCTTGTCTTATACCAGGGAAGGGAGAAAAAAGGACATGAAGGGGTAAAGGGCTCTCCTGTAGAACTTTATAACGGGACACTCATCAGTGACCATGAAGCAACTTTTTTAAAGTATGGGACACGTCATCAGGAGTGTATGGCGCATGTGGAGCGGTATGTCCGCTCAAGCATAGAAAATGAACCGGACCTCACATGGAACCGGGAGCTTTTGGAATGGATCCGGGAGGCGGTCCATTTCTGGAATTGTGCGCAAGAGGAGGAAAACCCCGACAGGGAGAAGGCGGCTGAACTGGAAGCCAGGTATGACGGGATCATGAAAAAGGCACAGGAGGAATATGAATATGAACCGCCAAGTGAATATTTCCGGGATGGGTATAATCTTTTCAAACGGATGGAGGAAGGGAGGGAAGATTATGTGTTGTTCCTGCGGGATCTGTCCGTAGAGCCGACGAATAATCTTGCGGAGAGATGTGCAAGGAAATATAAGAGGAAGGCAGCGCAGGTCATGTGCTTCCGGAGTGAGGAGGGAGTCAATTATTTTTGTGATGGCCTGTCTGTACTGCAGACCATGAAGATGAAAGGGAAGCAGACCTATGAAGCAGTGACAGCCATATTTAATAAAGAAAGAGGGGCGGGGGTATAGAACATACCATCCCGGCTCTCCTATTAAGATACCAAAACCCGCCGAAAATTCCTGGCAAGTTTTTTTGATTCGGCTAAGCCGTGAATTGTAACCTGGTTTGCATGAATATATAAAATATTGCAATGGGATATTTGAAAAATTTTGGCGGGTTTACATAGATAAATGGTATACTGCGTGGTAGAATAAACAGGTACAGATATTTTGTTTTTGGCAGGCGGGAAGTGAGAGGGCGGCTGCCTGCACACGTGAAGAGAATGGTTAAGGTTGAAGCACGATGGAAAATAAAAAGTTTGCAAGGATACTGGCCCTGACAGATATTTTTTTGCTTGTCCTGTTGGCGGGAGGTCCTGTTCTCAAAGAAAAAATAGAGGAAGCCAGGAAAAGAGAGATTTATCTGGAGCAGGAGCAAAGCCGGGAGGAAGGGCAGGAAAACGGGCCGGAGAGGGAAGAAGCGGATGCAGAAAGCCCCGGTCAGGAGAATAGAAAAAGCGCTCACCGGGAACTGCCGGAGGTCCTTCTGACTCTGGAAGGAGAAGGCGAACAGCTTAAGATTTCCCTGTGGCAGAGCAATGAGGGAAGCTGTTACTTTTTTTTGCCGGGCTTTGCAAAGGGGAAAGGGCTGATTCTGGACAGCGCTCCGGGCGGAAGCGTTTACCTTGAAAATATGGAAATAAAAGAGGGGGATGTTTTGCGGGAAATTTCGGAGGAGAAAGTCTATGAACTTTCGGTGCCGGGGGAAAATGAAACGGAGAGCTTAAATGCCGGGCTTATCTTTATGTATTCCTCCGAACTGCCGGTACTTTCCCTGTCAACAAATTCCGGAAGTATGGAGCTGATTGAGGAAGACAAGGGAAACGAAGAGGCGGGAGGCGCCGTTCTCTATGATCAGATGGGAGCTAAATTATATGAAGGCCAGGCAGAAAGCATCAAGGGCAGGGGAAATTCCACCTGGGGCCTTGCCAAGAAGCCTTATCAGATAAGGCTCTGCGAGGATGTGGATTTTTTTGGCTTTGGGAAGGCGAAGGCCTGGAACCTTCTGGCAAACGGATATGATGAAACCAGGCTCCGCAATCAGATCGTGCTGGGACTGGCCAGGGAGCTGGGAATGAACTATGTGCCGGAAGGACAGATGGTTGATCTGTATATCAATGACAGTTACCGGGGAAATTATTATCTGACGGAAAAGATACGGGTTGACGAAGGGGGCGTTGCCATCCGGGATATGGAGAAGCTGACAGAGACCGTTTACAGCCCGGAAGAGTTGGAAATGCTTGAGCCTGTCCAAAATGAAGACGGTACCAGAAAATGGGTGGAGACAGGTCTTTCCGGGGAGGATATAACAGGCGGGTATCTGCTGGAAAGAGAGCTGAAATCCCGCTTTCAGACGGAGCTCAGCGGTTTTGTGACAGACCAGGGAGACTGCTATACCCTTCAGAGTCCTCTCTATGCATCGGAAGAGCAGGTAAATTATATTGCAGATCTGATGCAGGAATTTCAGGATGCCATAGAGGAGAAAGACGGAATTCATCCATTGACCGGTAAGCACTATTCAGAGTACATTGATGTGGATTCCTTTATCCAAAAATATCTGGTGGAGGAAGTATCCAAAAATTATGATGGCGGTGTCACCAGCAGCTTTTTTTACAAGCCGCAGGATTCTGTCAGCAAAAAAATTTTTGCCGGGCCCGTGTGGGATTATGATGTGGTCTTCGGCAACTGCAACCTGGACAAGATAGCCAGCAATCCTGTCGGTATCACCAGGCTGAATGACCATGTATATGGCACGGATGTGTTTGTAGAGCTGTACGGGAAGGAAGATTTTTATGACCGGATGATAAAGATGTATGAGGAAAAGGCTCTTCCGTATCTGAACGCTTTGCTGGATGGCAAAATCGATGAGATGGTGGCGGAGAGCCGTAATTCTGCTGAGATGGACAGCATCAGGTGGGAGGAACTGGAAAACAGGTATCAGTACTATGAAGAATATGACAATGATGTCAGATATTTAAAGTATTTCATAAAAGAAAGACGGGATTTTTTAAACAAAGTCTGGCTGGAAGGAGAAAGTTATCATAACATTAACTTTGTGGTAGACGGGGAGATATGGCAGATTACCTGTATCAGGGACGGCGAGACGCCGGATGCGGAGCCCATACCGGCCAGATACAGCGGGGGATCGCTGTTTATGGGATGGTTTACGGAGGATGGTGTTCCCTATGATATCTATAAGCCGGTTTATGAGGACATGACTTTTTATGCGTCCTGGCAGGAGCTGTCTGCGTTGGAAAAGCCGCAGGAAGATTCGTGAATCCGTATAAACAGAGACTGATGAAACGCAGCCGTATCTGGCCGGACGGCAGGGTGGATTATTTATCATTCCCTGCCGTCAGGTTTTTGGACAGATAAAGATTTAAATCGTCATCGTTACGGCACTCGCCATAAGGCTCGCATACGCCCCTGCCATACCAGACACCGGAGCCGTCGGGGATATAGCCGCGTTTCACATACATTCTCTGGGCGCTGCCGTAACCGCTGTGCAGTCCGACTCCAAGATACACTATATCACTGTATTTTGATGCAATTTCCTCCGCCGCATCCATAAGCTTATTGCCAATTCCATGCCTGCGGTATTTTTCAAGAACCCCGAAGTCCACGATTTCGGGAAGTCCCCTGCCGGCAAAAGCGCCCCAGGGAGAGTTGGGGTATACATTGATATAGCCTGCCACCTGCCCGCAGTATTCGGCTGCCAGCGCCGTAGCGTTCATTTCTTCCCGGTGCCTTAAACGCATCTCATACTTGTCTGCAGTTGCGTTCCATCCCTGGGCGATTTCCTCTGCGATTATGACGGGGATGTCAGCAGATTCCAGGTCGCGTATTTTTATTTCATTATCTTCATAATAAATCATGGTGAACCCTCATTTGATTGTAAATGGTCTTGTTTCCTATCATAATATAACCTTTGACAGGAATCAATCCCGGAAAAAAATTTGTCATTGACTTTCCCTCCCGCATATGATATAAAAATAACCATAAACCGTTGAGGAAGAGTAAGTACTCTGGTCACCCCTCATCACAGAGAGCCGCGGCAGGTGGGAAGTGGTATGAGGAAACGGGAGGAATGGGCTTCGGAGGGCGAGTCGAAAGCATCAGTAGACGAGACGGAGAGGATACTTCGTTACCAAATCAGGCATATGATAGTATGCAGTGAGCGGGCGTAATATTACGCCAAGCCGGGTGGCACCGCAGGAGAAGATACTCTTGTCCCAGCATTGGATTGGGATGGGAGTTTTTTTATGCGCAGAGACCTGTGCGGCGGAATTTGTATTACTTTCAACCAATCAGCACACAAATATTTCATATCACAATTTTTATCTGTAAAACGGAGGAAACAGGCATGAGCGAAGAAAAGAATAAGATTCAGAAAACAATCCCCTACAAAATTTATCTGGAAGAAAAGGAGATGCCCACCAGCTGGTACAATGTGCGGGCCGATATGAAAAATAAACCCGCTCCTCTTTTAAATCCGGGAACCTTGCAGCCCTTAACCTTCGAGGAAATGCGCGGCATTTTCTGCGACGAACTGTGCAGGCAGGAGCTTGATGACACTACCCCTTATTTTGAAATTCCGGAGGAGATCAGGAAATTTTATAAGATGTACCGTCCGTCACCGTTGGTGCGCGCTTATTGTCTGGAAGAAAAACTGCAGACTCCTGCAAAAATTTACTATAAATTTGAAGGAAACAATACCAGCGGCAGCCATAAGCTCAATTCTGCCATTGCCCAGGCCTATTATGCCAAACAGCAGGGGCTTAAGGGCGTGACAACGGAAACAGGGGCGGGCCAGTGGGGAACAGCCCTTTCCATGGCATGCGCTTATCTGGGGCTTGACTGTCAGGTGTATATGGTGAAATGTTCTTATGAACAAAAACCTTTCCGCAGAGAGGTGATGCGCACTTATGGGGCAAATGTAACCCCTTCTCCTTCCAATACCACTCAGGTCGGGCGGAAGATTCTGGAGGAATTCCCCGGAACTACCGGAAGTCTTGGGTGTGCAATCTCCGAGGCGGTAGAGGCTGCTACTTCTCAGGAGGGTTATCGCTATGTATTGGGTTCCGTACTTACCCAGGTGCTGCTCCATCAGTCTGTGATCGGCCTGGAAGCAAAAGCGGCCATGGATAAATATGGAGTGAAGCCGGATATGATTATCGGCTGTGCCGGAGGCGGTTCCAATCTGGGCGGTCTGATTTCTCCGTTTATGGGAGAAAAATTAAGAGGAGAGGCAGATTATCGCTTCGTGGCGGTAGAGCCCGCTTCCTGTCCCAGCCTTACCAGAGGAAAATATGTGTACGATTTCTGCGACACAGGAAAGGTCTGCCCGCTGGCGAAAATGTATACCCTGGGCAGCGGTTTTATCCCGGCACCCAACCATGCCGGAGGTCTGCGCTATCACGGCATGAGTTCGGTTCTGTCTCAGTTGTATGCTGACGGTTATATGGAGGCAGTCAGCGTGGAGCAGACTGCGGTATTCAAGGCGGCGGAGGAGTTCGCAAGGGTAGAGGGGATTCTGCCTGCGCCGGAAAGCTCCCATGCCATCAAGGTAGCTATGGACGAAGCCCTAAAATGCAAGGAGACCGGGGAAGAAAAGACCATCCTCTTCGGCCTTACCGGAACGGGTTATTTCGATATGATGGCCTATGAGCGCTACAATAACGGGGAAATGACAGATTATATTCCCACAGATGAGGAGCTGGCAAGAGGATTTGCAGGAGTTCCGAAATTTCCCGGAAATGAGATTTAAAATATAGTAGATTTTGTCGGTGAATACAGAGCAGATTCCCCCGCTTTCTGAAGATTTTTGGAGAGCGGGGGAATTGTTGTTTATTGGGTTTTATAATCCGCGATGAAGAGAATTTATGTAAGGATATTTTTCCAGTTCCTTTTGTTGTAACCAACTCTCAGGATAACGACAGTTGGTACATCTTCAATCACTTTATAAAAAATATAGAAATTTTTAAACGGCATACAGCGAATCCCCTGGCTTTGTAAATAATCATCTTGAACGAGTGGAAATTTGTAAGGAAAAAGTTTTAAATGTGAAATAGAATTTTTCAGACCTTTAATGAAGTTTTTAGAAATATGAGGCTGTAATAATATAAAAGCGATATAGTCGCCAATGTCTTTGATATCTTCGACTGCCCGCTGAGTAAGAGTTATGCGGTAATCATTCATCGGCATGATATCTTTCTTCCAAATCATTAAAGGCACAATCAAAATCTACCAGCCTGTTATGATACACATCCTCCAAACCGTCATTGACAAAATTGCAAATTTCCATTCTGGCGACATCCTCTTGGGAATAATTAGTAATTGCTTGCATAAAGAACCTCCTTTTATTTTAATGAACCTATTCTATCATAACGAAAGCGCTTCGACAACAATGCCTTAGAGAAAATTTAGAGAGTGTTTTACTATAATGTCCTTATTTTTACAGGTATTAAATGACAGGAAAAAGAAAAGGGAAAGCGAGGAGAGAAGAATGAAAGCGGAGACAAAAAGAAAGTGTATGGCGGCAATGGCAGTCGTATCATTTATGGAGGTATTGGTAACAGGATGTGGCAATGGGGCGGAAAAGAATCAAGGTGTTGTCCCTTTTTCAGAGAATGAAGCAGTTACTGGGCAGACGGACAAAGAGCAGTTGGGAGAGAACGGCAGTGTGGCAGATGTAAGTGAGGAAGGCATCAGTGGAGAAGGCGCAGGGAGTTCGGACGAGAACCTGACGATTACAGATCAGGAAGAAAACCGGGCAGGGGAAAACAAAAGCCCGGAAAAGACTGTCATAGGCGGTAAGGTAAGGAGCATTGCCCGGAATTCTTTTGTACTTAGCCTCACCATATGGGAAGATTCAGAAGACGGAGCAGGGTCATCTGTTTTGATACCGGAACCAGGCAGTCCGGAAGAGGTACTGGTGACAGTACAGTGTGCAGATTCGGTTGTTTATGAGCTGTGGACAATTCAGGGCGGAGGTGCAGATATTCAGAAAGAGGAAGCATCTTTTTCAGAGATTCAGGAAGGTATTGGTCTGGAGGCGGAAGGGTATTATGAAGGGAATGAATTCGTGGCGGACAAGGTGATCATTGAGATTTATGAGTAGGGGCAGTTTCCGATTAGGAAAGTGTATTTAAAAAGAAAGAAAAATGCTATACATTTTGCCTAAAATCAAAGCATCTTTTTTGTGGAAGGTTACACGTTTAACCTTTGAAAAAAAGGTGCCTTTTTATTACAATTATTTTATTCGGAGCACATGTGAATATGAGTATGAATGATAATAAAGGTGAGTGATGGCAAATGGCGGATGAAAGAATCAGAATATCCGATATTGCAGAGGAATTGGGGCTCAGCACAGCAACGGTGTCCAATGTGATTCACGGAAAGACCAAAAAGGTCTCTGATGAAACCATAAAGCGGGTCCAGGAGCTTGTGGAAAAGAAAGGTTATATTCCAAGTATGGCAGGTATTCTGCTGGCGCAGAATAATTCAAGGATTATCGGCATTGTGGTGAATGATCACAAAAAATATAAGGGGCATGTCCTGGAGGACGGTTTTGTTTCAGCATCCCTGAATGCCCTGTCCGGAGAGATCGACAGAGCAGGTTATTTCATGATGGTGAAGGCAACGGACAGATGGAATGAAATTGTCCGTTTCGCTTCCATGTGGAATATGGAAGGTCTGGTAATCATCGGTTTTTGCGAGCAGGACTATAAAAAACTGAGGGAAGCCATGCACATTCCGTTTGTGATCTATGACGGGTACACCGAGGAGGTTCCCAGGACATGCAATCTGATCATTGATAACTATGACGGCGGTTATCAGGTGGGGAAATATCTGAAAGCCATGGGACACGGCAAGGTTCTTTGCATTTCCGACAATTTTGTCTGTGTGGATTCGGAGCGTATGGACGGGTGCGCGGTTGCCATGGGGGAAAACGCGGTGAATTTTATGCAGATCCCCATGGAGAAGGAAGAGCGTATGCGTTTTTACCGGGAGTGGGAGGATGAGATTTTGGAGTACACGGCGGTTTTTGCAGTCTCTGATTTTTATGCGGTTGAATTGCTCCATTATCTGCAGGAAAAAGGAATCCAGGTACCGGAAGATATTTCCATAGTGGGCTTTGATGACAGTCCGGTGTGCGAATTCTGTCATCCTGCTTTGACTACGGTAAAACAGGATGTTGCTGTGAGGGCACGGAATGCAATTGCAATTCTTCAAAAGCTGAAGGCAGGGGAGGAAGAACGTCTCACGGTAAAGTTGCCCGTCTCGCTTATGGAGCGGATGAGCGTAAAAAATTTAAGGCAGGGAGGTACAGGAGAAAAGATGGAAAGAAAAATAGTTATAAAGGATGATATTGTAAAAGCGCTGAAGGATGCAGGCGTCAGGCCGGGGCAGACGATTATGGTGCATACTTCCCTGAGCAGTCTGGGCTTTGTATGCGGAGGAGCGCAGACTGTGATCGAGGCATTAATGGAATGCGTAAGTGAAAGCGGAACCATCATGATGCCGGCCCAGTCATGGAAGAATCTGGATCCGGAAACAGGAGTACACTGGGAGGAACCAAAGGAATGGTGGCAGACGATACGGGAACACTGGCCGGCATATAATAAGGAGATCACGCCAACCAACACAATGGGAGCCGTGGCGGAGATGTTCCGGAAATGGCCGGGGGCTCTGCGAAGCGATCATCCTGCCCGCTCTGTATCGGCATGGGGAAGACATGCGGAGTATTTGACGGAGAACCACGATCTGTCCAATATTTTCGGCGAGGGCTCCCCGGTTGGAAAGTTGTATGAGCTGGACGGATATGTGCTGTTGATCGGCGTGGGATATGATAAGAATACTTCCCTCCATCTGGCTGATACAAGAGCGGAATATCCGGGAAGGCATCTGGTGACAGAACACAGCGCGGTTATGGAAAATGGAGAGAGAAAGTGGAAAGCCTATCAGACCCTTCATGTGGACGGGGAGGATTTTGAGCGGATCGGCGCAGCCTTTGAAATCCGGGGAAAGACTACTCGAGTGCCGCTTGGAAACAGCAGCATCTGCCTGATGCGGCAGAGAGAACTGGTAGATTTTGCAGTGGAGTGGATAGAGAAAAACAGAAAGTAATGAATCGTTGCTGTCGCCGGATACCCATTTTTCAGATAACAGTTGAATCCAAACAGCAAATCTGTTACAATAAATGCTAAAGTTTTTTGAGGACAGGACGGTTGGAAGTCCCGAACCGTTACGTGTGGAGGATTCAAATGAATATAATCCAGAAGGTATTTGGCACTCACAGTGAAAGAGAATTAAAGCGCATTGAAGGAACCGTACAACAGATCGAGGAGCTGCGGCCTTCCATGCAGGCATTGTCAGATACAGAGCTTGCGGCGAAAACCGAAGAATTTAAAAGGCGTTTGGGAGAAGGGGAAACCCTGGATGATTTGCTTCCGGAAGCTTTTGCGGTGACAAGAGAGGCAGCCCGCCGGGTTCTTAATACAGAGCACTACAGAGTGCAGCTGATCGGCGGTATTATCCTGCACCAGGGCCGTATCGCGGAAATGAAAACCGGTGAAGGAAAAACTCAGGTGGCAACCCTTCCCGCATACCTCAACGCCCTGGAGGGAAAAGGGGTATGTGTGGTTACAGTCAACGACTATCTGGCCAAGCGTGACGCCGAATGGATGGGAGAAATCTATAAATTCCTTGGACTGACAGTAGGCGTGGTTTTAAACAGCATGAAGTCGGACGAGAGAAGAGAGGCCTACGCCTGCGACATCACCTATGTCACCAATAATGAGCTGGGGTTCGATTATCTGCGTGACAACATGGTAATCTATAAGGAACAGCTGGTACTTCGTCCCCTGCATTACGCCATTATCGACGAGGTGGACTCGGTGCTGATCGATGAAGCCAGAACGCCTCTTATCATATCCGGGCAGAGCGGCAAATCTACCAGACTTTACGAGGTATGCGATGTACTTGCCAGGCAGATGAAGCGCGGCGAGGACATGGAAGAGCTGACCAAGATGGATGCCATCATGGGCGTGGAGAGAGAGGAAACCGGAGATTTCATTGTCAATGAAAAGGACAAGGTGGTCAATCTCACTGCCCAGGGTGTTGAGAAGGTGGAGAAATTTTTCCAGATAGAAAATCTTGCCGATCCTGAAAATATTGAGATTCAGCACAATATCATACTGGCTCTTCGGGCGAACAATCTGATGTTCCGGGATCAGGATTATGTGGTGAAGGATGAGCAGGTGCTGATCGTGGATGAGTTCACGGGACGTATTATGCCGGGAAGACGTTATTCCGACGGCCTGCATCAGGCAATTGAGGCAAAGGAGCATGTGAAGGTAAAGCGTGAGAGCAAGACTCTGGCAACCATTACCTTCCAGAACTTTTTTAATAAATTTGAAAAGAAAGCGGGCATGACCGGTACTGCCCTCACGGAGGAGAGAGAGTTCCGTGATATTTACGGCATGGATGTCATTGAGATACCCACCAACAAGCCGGTAGCCAGAAAAGACTTACAGGATGCGGTTTACAAGACCAGGAAGGAAAAGCTGCACGCCATCGTGGAGGCGGTGAAGGAATCTCATGCCAAGGGACAGCCTGTGCTGGTGGGTACGATTACCATTGAGGCGTCGGAAGAACTGAGCAGGCTTTTGACCAAGCAGGGAATCCAGCACAAGGTTCTGAACGCAAAATTTCATGAGCTGGAGGCGGAAATCGTGGCGGACGCAGGTATCCATGGCGCCGTTACCATCGCAACCAACATGGCAGGGCGTGGTACGGATATCAAGCTGGACGATAAGTCCAGGGAGGCGGGAGGCCTGAAAATTATAGGAACCGAGCGCCATGAGTCCAGACGTATCGATAATCAGCTGCGCGGCCGTTCCGGCCGTCAGGGAGATCCGGGCGAATCCAAGTTTTATATTTCACTGGAGGACGATCTGATGCGTCTGTTTGGCTCAGAGCGTCTGATTAACATGTTTAATGCCCTGGGCATTCCCGAGAACCAGGAAATTGAGCACAAAATGCTGAGCAATGCCATTGAAAATGCCCAGAAGAAGATAGAAAATAACAACTACGGTATCCGTAAGAATCTGCTTGAGTACGATCAGGTCATGAACGAGCAGAGAGAAATCATTTATGAAGAGAGACGCCGTGTCTTAAACGGTGAGAGCATGCGGGATGCTATTTACAAGATGATCACGGATATTGTTGAAAATGAAGTAGATACCGTGATCGGCGATGACACGGATTACGATGACTGGAATCTGGAAGAGCTGAATTCACTGTTGCTTCCTACCATTCCCTTAAGGCCCGTCAACCGCGGCCGCATTAACACCCCCAAGAAGAATGCACTGAAACAGCAGCTCAAGGAGGAGGCTGTGAAGCTCTATGAGGCAAAGGAAGCAGAGTTCCCGGAGATTGAAGCCATCCGTGAGCTGGAGCGCGTGATTCTCCTTAAGGTGATCGACAGAAAATGGATGGATCACATTGATGATATGGATCAGCTCCGCCAGGGAGTCGGCCTGCAGGCCTATGGCCAGAGAGATCCTCTGGTGGAGTACAAGCTCAGCGGTTATGAGATGTTTGATGAGATGACGCAGAACATCTGCGAGGAGACTGTCAGAGTGCTGTTCCATGTGAGGGTAGAGCAGAAGGTGGAGAGAGAGCAGGTAGCCAAGGTAACAGGAACCAACAAGGATGACTCCGTGGCCAAGGCTCCGGTGAAACGTGCCGCCACCAAGATTTATCCCAATGATCCCTGTCCATGCGGAAGCGGGAAGAAGTATAAACAGTGCTGCGGCAGAAAAGGTGTGTAACATGAAAGCGATTGCTCCGCACTTTGTGCTCCCGCAATCGCCGCCGGTATTCGTATTCCGGGCTTTCATAATAAATTAAAAAAGAAAGAGGTGACGCAAGGTGGTAGAATTAGACCAGATGAAGTCTGAGCTTCAGACTTACAAGAGCCCTTTAGCGGAAGTGAGGGATTCACTTTGACTTGGCAAATAAGTCAAAGAAGATCGAAGAACTGGAAATGGAAATGGAGGCCCCGGGATTTTGGGATGATCCGGATATTTCCAACCAGAAAATGAAGGAACTTAAGAATTTAAAGGATACGGTGGAGACCGTTCAGGGGCTGGAATCCCAGTATGAGGATATTGAGACTCTGATTGAAATGGGCTACGAGGAAGAGGATGCCTCCCTTGTGGAGGATATCCGAAAGGAGCTGGATGATTTTATTTCGGCTTTTGAGGAGATTCGGGTAAGCGCACTGCTTTCCGATGAATACGACAGCAACGGGGCAATCCTGAAACTGAATGCAGGGGCAGGCGGTACCGAGAGCTGCGACTGGTGCTCCATGCTTTACCGTATGTATACCAGATGGGCAGAGCGCAGGGGCTTTGCAGTGGAAGTGCTCGACTATCTGGATGGCGATGAGGCCGGTATCAAGTCGGTTACTTTCCAGGTCAACGGTATCAATGCCTATGGCTATCTGAAATCCGAAAAGGGTGTTCACCGGCTGGTGCGTATTTCTCCTTTTAACGCCCAGGGAAAGCGCCAGACCTCCTTTGTATCCCTGGATGTAATGCCGGATATCGAGGAAGATCTGGATGTGGAGATCAACGAAGAAGACCTCCGTATCGATACCTACCGAAGCAGCGGGGCAGGAGGACAGCACATCAACAAGACCTCCTCGGCAATCCGTATCACCCATCTTCCTACAGGAATTGTGGTGCAGTGTCAGAATGAACGCTCCCAGTTCCAGAACAAGGATAAGGCCATGCAGATGCTCAAGGCAAAGCTGTATCTGCTGAAAAAAGAGGCTAACGCCGAAAAGCTTTCGGATATCCGTGGGGAAGTAAAGGAAATCGGATGGGGCAATCAGATACGTTCTTATGTAATGCAGCCCTACACCATGGTGAAAGACCACAGAACCAACGCGGAAACAGGAAATGTGGATGCTGTGATGGATGGGGCGATTGATTTGTTCATCAATGCCTATCTGAAATGGATCAGTATAAAAGAGCCGTCGAATTGACGGCTCTTTTATACTGATCCATTTCGCGGAGCATGTAAGTCTGCTGTCAAATCTTTAATTCCTGCTCTTTTTGATCAGGTCAAGATAAAAGTTCGCTGACGTGGCGTCCATATAAGGCAGCAGCCACAGAAGCCCAATCCCGCAGGAAAACATGCTGAGCATCAGCAGGGGAAAGAAGGATAACTGGATGTAAAACAGTCTTCCCTTATGACCCTTCATAAGACGGATACTCATTTTGACCAGTTGGGGCGCCGTATATTCCGGGAAATCCAGCATAAGATAATAGGCCTGAGAGAGCAAAAGCCTTACAAAAACAGTGACGGCGGTTCCGGCTACATAAAAGACGGTATAAAGCAAAAACAGGGAAGCGTTGGCCCCTGCGTCTGCAGAAGGAGTTCCCAGCATAAGGCTTACCATGGAACGTCCCATAAAGCTTCCTACAATCATGGAGGGAAGGGAACTTAAAATGGAGGCAGCAGCCAAAATAGACTGGATATGGATGACCTTTGCCTGATCTCCCTGAAAACAGTGAAACAAATCACTCACAGCAGGAATCTGACCGCAGGCAACTTTCAGATAGATAAAGGATTCTCCGGCAAGGAAAAATCCACCCAATAAACTGATCAGGAAGCTGGCTATGCAGTATATTAAAATGCTTCCGATTGAGTTTGTGCCAATCACTGAAGATGCCACCATGGTTACGGGAACCACACAGAGAAAGTGCAGAAGATAGGCGCCGATTAAGGTTCCATACTTGCCAAGCAACTGCCCTCTTGCCATGGATTTCAGGCTGGCAGAAGATAAAAACTGATCCATAATTTATAAAACTCCCTTGTTGTGGTGGTGCGCCGCGCCAGCGGTGCATAGGTTTACTATATGTTATACCGCGATATCCAGATGATTCCCTATAAGGGAAACGGCATCCTGGCTTTTTTTATTTTTGGTATATGGGTTGCTTTCGTCCTGATATTTAATCTGAGTGGTGGTGGTTCCGCCTGCAACATAGCTGCGTCCGCACTCCGGGCAGACAGCTGTTTTCAGGGCAACGCTGGCGGAGAGCACCTTCCCGTTATTTTTGGCAGCTTTTGTGTACGCGTTGTTTACATGTTCCTGTTCATGGGCCCTGACCCTGGATGCGGAAGCGGACGGAGAAATGTGCGCCGCTGATTTAAAGGAAACCATCTCATCGGAACCGTCCTGATACTTGCGGTTTTTACAGGTTTCGCACTCCGCCGGGGAGGATTTCCTTCCGGGTGCGACTTTGGTGGACTCTCCCGGGTTGACGATAACCTTGCCGACCGAGCCGGCGTTTGCCTGACTGCCGTTTACCCCGGTATGGTAACCGTTCATATAAGAATTCCCGTATCCATAGCTGCCTGTAATCATACTGCTCATAAATGATCCCTCACCTTCCATATACATAATTAAGAAATTATCTTTCGCATTAGTTGAGCTTTTGTAACATCAGCCGTTAATTAAATAACTCCGCATATTCCCTCATAATATCCTCATAAGATTTCCCGAGATAATCCTCCAGCTTCTGACCGGTCTGGCGTTCAAATTGTTCATCGAGCTGGCGGCCCTGGTCAATCAGAACATCACTGTTTGACATCAGCAGTGAAAAAACAGAGGCGATTAAAACCAATACCATGGACAGACCGCCGATGGCAGTTCCCACTCCGATTTTGGCAGTCGCCAACATTTTCCTTCCATAGCCTTTGGAAAGAATGGCCAGAATAATGGCTATGCTGCCAAGAACCAGAGGAAGATAGACCGTGAATATACAAAAAACACTTGCAAGCCCCAAAACCATGGCAATAGTAGCCATGGTCTGCCCCGGATTCTGGATGCCGGGTCTGGGATTTGAAGAGTAATATTGATTATTTTGCTGAGTATATGGGTTATTATTATTGTAGTCCATTGCATACCTCCGAAACGCAGATTTGCAAACCATATTCTGTTATTGCATTCTTCATAATCAGTAACCACATTCTAACACTTTTGCGGGGAGAATACAAATCTTTCTTGAAAAACAGGGGCATTATCTCTATAATATGGTAAGGAACCGAAACGGTTCCTTAAAGTTTATGGTAACAAAAAGCCGCGCAGGCGGCGGAATGCGAGGAAGTATGGATATAATACTGAAGTTAAAAGAAGAACTGGGTGTTGAAAAGTGGCAGGTGGAGGCCGCCGTAAAGCTGATCGATGAGGGAAATACCATTCCTTTTATCTCCCGTTACCGGAAGGAAGCAACAGGCTCTTTAAATGATGAGGTCTTGAGAAACCTTTATGAGAGGCTGACTTATCTCCGCAATCTGGAGGAAAAGAAGGAGCAGGTCATCGGAAGCATTGAAGAACAGGGAAAACTTACGGATGAATTGAAGGAAAAAATCCTGGCGGCAGAGACACTTGTGGTAGTGGAGGATCTTTACCGCCCCTACAGGCCCAAGCGCAAGACCAGAGCAAGCGTGGCGAGAGAAAAGGGACTTGAAGGTCTGGCCGAATATTTGCTGAAACAGGAGGCGGATCATCCTTTGGAGGAGGAAGCCGCGAAATATATTAATGAGGAGAAGGAAGTAAAGGATGCAAAGGAGGCTCTGCAGGGGGCAAAGGACATCATTGCCGAGATGATCTCCGATGAGGCTGATTACCGTATTTACATCCGCAATATTACCATAGAGGAGGGACTGCTCACCAGTACCGCAAAGGATGAAAAGGCCCAGAGCGTATACGAGATGTACTATGATTATCAGGAGCCTGTAAAAAAGGCGGCAGGACACCGCGTGCTCGCCTTAAATAGAGGGGAGAGCGAGAAATTCCTGACCGTGAAGGTGGAGGCTCCCACGGAACGGATTTTGCAATACCTCTCCAAGAAGGTAATCACCAGAGAAAATACCTACACAACCCCTGCGCTGCAGGAAATCATACAGGATGCCTATGACAGGCTGATTGCCCCTGCCATTGAGCGTGAAATCAGAAATGAACTGACGGAAAAAGCCGAGGACGGCGCAATCTCTGTCTTTGGCAAAAATCTGGAACAGCTTTTGATGCAGCCCCCTATTGCCGGAAAGGTGGTGCTCGGCTGGGATCCAGCGTTTCGGACCGGCTGTAAGCTGGCAGTGGTGGATGCCACCGGAAAAGTGCTGGACACCAGGGTAATTTACCCCACGGCTCCCCAGAATAAGGTGCAGGAGGCCAAGGCAGAATTAAAGAAACTGATCAAAAAATACAATGTATCTCTGATCAGCGTGGGAAATGGAACGGCTTCGAGAGAGTCGGAGCAGGTGATCGTCGAGCTGATCAGGGAACTGGACACTCCTGTCCAGTACGTGATCGTCAATGAGGCAGGAGCCTCCGTGTATTCTGCCAGCAAGCTGGCCACAGAGGAGTTCCCTAATTTTGATGTGGGACAGAGAAGCGCGGCGTCCATTGCAAGAAGGCTGCAGGATCCGCTGGCCGAGCTGGTGAAGATCGATCCCAAATCCATCGGCGTGGGACAATACCAGCATGACATGAACCAGAAAAAATTAGGAGAAGCCCTTGGCGGTGTGGTGGAGGACTGTGTGAATAAAGTAGGCGTGGATTTAAATACCGCGTCGGCTTCCCTTTTGGAATATATCTCCGGTGTTTCCAAAACCATTGCCAAAAATATTGTGGATTACCGGGAGCAGAACGGACGATTTGTGAGCCGCGCCCAGCTCCTTAAGGTGCCTAAATTAGGTCCGAAAGCCTATGAGCAGTGTGCCGGATTCCTTCGGATTCCCGACGGGGACAATCCCTTAGATGCCACCAGTGTACATCCGGAGTCCTATGAGGCGGCCTTAAAGCTGCTGGATAAGCTGGGGATGACCATGGAGGATGTGCGCAGGGCCCAGAAGCAGGCCGCGAAAGCCACAGGAAGCGTGAAGAAAGAAGCGCCTGCACCCAGAAAAGAAGCGCGAGGGCAGCAGAAAGTGGTCATCCGCAATACCAATACCGCTATGGGTAAGGCATTGGCCGCCGCTATGGGCAGCATGACTCTTGAGCAGGAGCCTGCCAGAGAAAAGGCCGGAAAATCCGGACAGGTACAATCGGAGAGCGGAACGGCAACGGGTACTCTCACGAAAAAGGTAAAAGATAAAAAGAAGATGGCCGAGGAGCTTGGCATCGGCGAGATCACTCTCACAGATATTTTAAAGGAGCTGGAAAAGCCCTCCAGAGACCCGAGGGAAAGCATGCCCGCACCCATTCTCCGAAGCGATGTACTGGATATGAAGGATTTAAAGCCCGGCATGATTTTGAAAGGGACCGTCCGCAACGTCATCGACTTCGGTGTGTTTGTGGATATCGGCGTCCATCAGGACGGACTGGTACATATTTCCCAGATCACGGACCGCTTTATCAAGCATCCCCTTGAGGCTGTCAGTGTGGGAGACATTGTGGATGTGCAGGTGCTCTCTGTGGATTTGCCCAAGAAGAGAATCAGTCTGACCATGCGGATTAATCAGGATAAGAAGTCCTGAGGGTTTACAGGCTTTACGTGGTCTGCTATAATTAACACAAGGAAGTCTGGCATTCGTTGTTATTTCAACAGAACATAATCCTTATTTACCAAAAGGCAATGATGATATGGAGGTAATTGGAATGACTGAAAAGGAAATGTTACAAAAAAACATTGAAGAATTTTCCAGATTACAGGATTATATGATAGATTCCGAGAAAGATTCTATCGCATATAAAAAAATGAAAAGAAGATATACCGAATTGAAAGTTATCCTTACAGCTTCAGGCATCAATCTGACGGAACTCGACTTCATTAAAGAGTAGCAGGCCGTAGATAACTGCTAAAATAAAATTACATTCCCCCTTGCTTATATTTTATTTCCGTGGTATTCTAACATACGTAAATAAAGAAAAGTTCTTCGGGGACGGGTGTAATTCCCTACTGGCGGTACAGTCCGCGACCCATGTGTCCATGCCGCAATAAGTTATGGCAAGGCAAATGGCTGATTTGGTGAAATTCCAAAACCAACAGTATAGTCTGGATGAAAGAAGAAATGTGACTTTTTTGAAGACAGTGGATTTTTGTAGAGTAATGGATTTTCTTATGGAACATTTTTTTACAGAACATAAAATTCACAATGAAATGAGGAAGAAGTCATAGGAAAGCGCAGAGAAGAAATAACCCCGAATGTAAATTACATACATTCGGGGGTTTCTATTTTTGCTGCGCCGCAAATGGAAGAACCTTTCTGAAAATCCGGCAGCAGCCGAGGCCGCAGATGCGGAGATTTTTAAGGAGGAGAAAGAAATGAATAATGGTTTATGGAGTAGCGTAGTGGACAATGCAATGTTTGTGCTGGTGTCGGTGGGGATAGCAGCAGCCCTGTTTGTGATCGCTTATTTTGCGGAGAAATATCTGAAAAAAAGAAACGGGGATGAGGAGAGAATACTGACCACCCGCAAGATTGCAATGATTGGCGTGTTTGCAGCCATAGCGGCAGTACTGATGCTCTTTGAATTCCCGGTGCCCTTTGCCCCGTCTTTTTATGAGCTGGATTTCAGTGAAATCCCGGCGCTGGTGGGAGCCTTTGCTTTTGGCCCGGTGGCAGGAGTTATGATTGAGTTCTGTAAAATCCTGTTAAAGCTTTTTATGAAGGGGACCAGTACGGCATTTGTGGGCGATCTGGCAAACTTTGTGATCGGGTGTAGCTTTATTCTTCCGGCAGGTATCATTTACATGTTTAAGAAGACAAAGAAAAGCGCCATTGCCGCATCTGCGACAGGTACGCTCATTATGACGGTATTTGGCACCATGTTCAATGCGATTTATCTGCTCCCGGCATTTTCAAAGCTTTACGGGATGCCGTTGGATGCCATTGTGGGGATGGGCACGGCTATCAACGGCAATATTACCAGCGTGACCAGCCTGGTAATATTTGCCGTTGCCCCTCTTAATCTGTTAAAGGGCGGAAGCGTTTCCATCGTGACCATGCTTACTTATAAGAAATTAAGCCCTATTTTAAAGGAAGGAACTATCAGACAGAAAAAGAGAACGGCAGAGGCGGTTAAGTAACCGCCAGAAGCCTTGCATGTAATACGCCAATATCAGGCGTCACCCAAAGGCCGGTATCTGTCTCGTCGCCGTTTCTTTTTCTGGTAGGAACGAAAGCACCATCATCGTCAAAATAACCTTCCTCAACCTGCAGATAGGGAATGTTTCTCACAGACAAAAAGCGGTAAGAATACAGAGTATCGGCCATCTCGTCAATATCGCCCTTTTTCAGCAGCAGAAGCTTATAACCGCGGCCTGCCAGGTAAAAGCTTCCGTTTCCCTCATAAACGATCAGGCCGACGCCATCCTGGTTCATATAATTTTCTTCATAATGATGGGAATCCAAATGGATATAGGGCTCGTCCCGGATGCAGTTTAAAAAGGCAACTCTTCCATAGTAGTCGCCAAAGTCGAAAAGCTGGTCATCCATTCCGTCATACTGTGCAACGGCGCAGAGTCTGCCGGTTCCCTGATATTTTTCAATCAAAGGCTTCATGGAGCGAAGGATGGTAACGGTATCTTTAAAATCCCGGGCTCCGGGAAGCAGGCTGCCGTCGCCATCCCAAATACTGTCGATTCCAAAGCAGTGGATGGAGGACAGCTCATGAAACTGCAAAGCCCGAAGCAGGTGTTTGCCGTTGCGTTTGTCAATCCGTGATTCCGGAATATACAGCAAATTATCCTTTCGGTGATAGGAGGAGCATCGCTTCATATAGTTTTCCAGATCATTTTGATAGACATCCGGGCTGATGCAGTCCAGGTGAGGAGCAAAATGCTTCCAGATATCCAGAGCCAGGGCAGTGGCTCCTCCGGAGGGAAAATCAATTCCCGGAATCTGAAATTGCTGCTCTCCGATCCATACGTTTACACACAGGGGGAGCGCAGACACACTTTTGCCCTTAGCCGCCACATATTCCACGTATTTTGCCATGAGATAGGCGGAAAACAGCTCCTGAGCATGGAAACCAAAGGTTTCCGGGAAACTGCAGTCTTTTTTTCCGCCGGCGTCCTGAAAACATTCATAAACGCGTCCCTCAGAAAGCGAGCTGAGGAAAACAGCAAGATCTTCAGGGACGGGAGCGAAAAACAGAGAATCTGCTTCTGACGAATAATCTCTGGGAACTCCTAAAAGCCCGGGCGTCCTTTTCCATGGAATTATGGCACAGAGGGGAGAGGATTGCCGTAGAAAAACCATTCCTGCTCTGACATGTGCGGTAGGTGTTCCTGTCCTGCTTCATCCACTCGGGTATGTAGCGGGAAGTACCGTTTTTCCAGGAGCCGAACCACAACAGCACTGCTCTCAGCCCTCTCTTTTCCGTCTCGGAAATCACCATTTCCACCTGATCAAAACAATACTGTCCGCAGCAGGGCTCCAATGTTTCCCAGTAAATGGGGGCGGCAACCGTGTTCATCCCCATTTCCTTAACGGCATTCAATGCGCGGCAATAGGATTCCCGATCGTAGGCACTGGAGTTATTAACCTGTCCTCCGATTGAGAAAAAAGGTTTTCCGCCTACATGAAATAAGCTTTTTAACATTTCCATACCTCCATATCAATCTTCAATTCCTGTTATTTTATAGATAGACAGTTTCATTATATTTGCATTCTTTCGGCAAGTAAACAAAAAACCCTTGACAAGCCAGAACATTTTATATAAAAGCATTTCCCGAAATTTGACGCCTGCTCCGGACAGGTTTAAAATATCAGTCGTAAAATATTTAGATAATTTTAAGAAATCCTTATATATTCCTGTAATTTTTTCCACATATAATTCGTTATATTATTAGAGCAGAGATTTTGGACAATGGATATAGACAATTTAATACACATAACTGACAATTTGAGGATTGGGTATTGACAAAAACTGTATTATATATATAATACAATAGTACAAAGAAAAAGAGTTGTACTCTGAGTTAAACTTTGAGAGGTACTCTGACATGGAGGATTGCTATGAATGAACTGATTGAAATCCGGGAAATGTGCAAGATTTATAATCCCGGAGAAAACGAGGTCCGGGCACTGGACCATGTGGATTTGAAAATTGACAAAAATGAGTTTGTGGCGATCATAGGACAGTCCGGATCCGGTAAATCCACATTGATGAATATGCTGGGATGTCTGGATGTTCCCACCAGTGGAACCTACATATTAAATGGACAGGATGTGTCCGGCCTGACGGACAATGAACTTTCAGACATCAGGAACCGGGAGATTGGCTTTATTTTTCAGGGCTTTAACCTGATCGCAGGTCTGACGGCTCTTGAGAATGTGGAATTGCCGCTGATTTACCGGGGCGTTGGCAGAAAAGAAAGATTAAGGCTTGCCAAAATTGCACTCGAGAAGGTGGGACTGAAAGCACGTATGGACCACAAGCCCTCCGAGATGAGCGGCGGCCAGCAGCAGAGGGTTGCCATTGCCAGAGCCATTGCCCAGGCGCCGCCTGTGATTCTGGCGGATGAGCCCACCGGAAATCTGGACTCAGGTTCCACAAAGGAGATCATGGAAATCTTAAAGGAGCTGCACAGCGAGGGCAGGACGGTGATTCTGATCACCCATGACAATGAGATTGCCGCAAGGGCGAAACGTATCATCCGGATTATGGATGGAAAAATTGTAGATGATGTGATAAACACGGATGGTGATTGCGGCAATGCATGAGAGCTTTTTCAGGAAGCATGCTGATGAATGCGTACCACCACGACATGAAAGCCGATTGCTCCGCGCTTCGCGCTCCCACAATCGCCGCCGGTATTCGTATTCCGGGCTATCGCCCTACATACTCATATCGGCTTGCCCGTCCGATGTCCATATGTCTGTGCGTGTGAGCACGCCCATCCACATGGCCGCCGTCCGGGGCTTTCATAGAAAATAATAATACTGCATACGCAGAAGAAAGAGGAGAGAAGATGTTCAAGAAGAAAAAAGCTGAGGAATTCGATATGGCAAAGCCTAAAAAGGAAAAGAAGCCTCTTGATGGGGCGGCAAAAAAGAAACGTAAAAAAATCATTGCATTTGTTTTGGCAGGTGTGGTGGTGCTTTTTGTGGTAGTTCAGAATGTATTTGGAAAAAATGAAGTGGCTGCCTACGTGGCAACGGCGGAAGCTGTCACAGGAGAGATTGAGCAGGTGATTAACACCAGCGGCACAGTAACCACAGAGAAGACCAAAAGCTACTTTTCTGATGTAAATGTGAAAATTGACAGCGTTCCGGTAGCCGTGGGAGATGCGGTGAAGGCAGGAGACTTGCTGATTTCCTATGACGCCGCCGAGCTGGAAAAGGAAAAGGAGCTGGCTCAGCTGAAGGCCCAGTCCGCAGAGGGAAGCTACAAAAATTCTCTTCAGGGAAACAGTGAGAAGCTGGGAGATATCAACGAGGCCAATATTAACCTTGAGGTTTTGGACCAGCAGATTGCCGACACAGAAGCTCATATCACGGAGCTTGAAAACCGAATTGAAAAGAAAAAAAGCGATCTGGCTTATGAGGGAGCCCTGCTGCAGATTTCTCTGCTCGACTGGCAGAACCAGCCGGATTCCGAGGAATATATGAACCTGCAAAAGCTGGTGCAGTTAAACAGCTATGAGCAGCAGAACAATAAGGATGTGCAGAAATGGCAGGAAGAACTGGATGTTCACAACAAAATGCTCTCCGAATATAAGGAATACCGTTCGGAAATGAAATCCCAGCAAAGCTCCGCAGAGGCAGGTAAAATGACGGCAGGGGCAAGGGAGGAACTGGAGGCTGAAAACCAGACCAAGGAAATTGAGGCGGCCGATTCACTGGAAAGTCTGGAAGCGGCGGCAGGCGGTGTGGCAGCAGAGTTTGACGGTGTGGTGACAGAGGTAAATGCGGTGGAGGGAGGCAGTGTGGCTGCAGGCTCTCAACTCCTGAAACTGGAAAGCACACAGGATGTGATGGTGAAAATTTCCGTTACCAAATATGACCTGGATAAGATTGCCATAGGACAGAAAGCCAGGGTGACCATCGGCAGCAAGGAATATGAAGGCAAGGTTTCCAAGATTAACAAGATGGCGGAGACCAATAACAGCGGCACCGCTGTTGTGGGAACAGAAATCAAGATTACCAACCCTGACAGTGATGTGATTCTGGGAGTGGAAGCAAAGGTAGTGATCAGCACAGCACAGGAAAATAACGCGGTGCTTGTTCCGGTGACAGCCGTAAACGTGGATATGGACGGTGAGTTTGTCTACATAATAGAAAACAATATTCTGGTAAAGAAGCCGGTGACAACAGGAATTTCATCGGATACCATGGTACAGATTACCGAAGGGCTCTCCGGCGGAGAACAGGTGGTGACGGATGTGACGGCTACCCTGGTTGAGGGCATGCCGGCGATGGCAATGCCGACACAGCAGTAGTCGCTCTAAACGATAGTTTTTAAGATTTTCACCAACAGTTCTTACGAACAAAGCAACAGATAAGCGAGGTAACAAATGGCACAGATTTGGGAATATATCAAAATTGCTCTGATGAATATCAGGAGCAATAAGGGGCGCTCCATCCTCACCATGCTGGGCATCATCATAGGAATAGCCTCCGTGATCATGGTAATTTCCATTGGTAACGGTGTCCGAAGCGAGGTCAATTCCGAGCTGGAAGGAATTGCCGGAGGCCAGATAGCCTTTTACGTGGACAGCACACGAAAGGACACCACGGTCACCTTCAGTCAGGCGGATTTTGATGCCATAGAAGCGCAGATACCGCATGTAAAAGGGGTAACCCCCAACTTTGGAACATGGGGGACGGCGGAAGGCCCCAAAGGGGATTATGACATCAATATGAGCGGAGGGACGGTGGGCCAGCAGTATATTTCTGCCGAACCCATCATCAAAGGGAAGTACTATACACAGAATGACTACGACAGTGCCGCTAACAGCTGTATTATAACAGAGAGCAGTGCGGTAGCGCTCTTCGGAACTTCGGACGTGATTGGCATGACATTTGACGCAACCTTCTGGGGGATTACCCAGGAGCTTCGGGTAGTGGGCATCCGGCAGGACAATGCCTCTTCCATTATCAATATGGGGAGCGGAACTTTCACCACAGTACAGGCGGAGGTACCGTTAACCTTTATGGCCAATAAGCTGGGATATTATATTGATGAGATAGAACAGTTTTATGTCATTGCGGAGTCCTCGGAGTATTGCACGGAGGTAGCCTCCAGGGTACTTGCCCTGCTTGAGAGCAGGCACAATGTCCGGGGAGAAAATCAGATCATGATGCAGAGCTTTACGGATGTTACCGCTCAGTTTGACACGATCCTGGGCTTTATCACGATTTTTATCTCCTTTGTGGCGGCAATTTCACTGCTGGTAGGCGGTATCGGCGTTATGAACATCATGCTGGTATCGGTCACAGAGCGTACCAGGGAGATTGGAATCCGGAAGGCTCTCGGCGCCAGAACCGGATCCGTGCTGTTACAGTTTCTGGCGGAGGCTGGCATCATCACCCTGCTTGGCGGTATCATAGGTATTATTCTGGGCGTGCTTGGCGCCTCAGGTGTGTGCTCCATTGCAGGGGTCAGCGCACAGATCAGTACAGGAACCGTGCTGGCCGCTTCCCTTTTCTCCTGCGGCGTGGGAATTTTCTTCGGAATCTATCCGGCACGGAAGGCGGCCAGGCTCAGCCCCATCGAAGCCCTCAGGCACGAATAACTTGAAAAAGAAAATCATTTATGGTATTGTTTAAAAAGAGCACCTGCCCGCGTAGGTGCTCTTTGGCGATAACAACGGATGGAGTATAACTATGGAAGTAGAATTTGATGTAAAAATCACGCCGGGAGTCCTTTATGATTATATGCTGTTCCATACATACACCAGTGCATCCGGGCTGATCGGATCGGTGGTGGGTGCTCTTTTGGTAGTAACGTTTTTTATGGGTTATGGCGCACTGTTTCTGATTGGCGGCGTGGTGATATTGGCTTATCTGCCGTGGACGCTGTTTATCAAGTCCAGGCAGCAGTATCTGTCCAATCCGGCGTTTAAAAATCCCCTTCACTATCAGATGAATGAGGAGGGCGTTTCGGTGTCTCAAAACGGTGAGGTCCAGAGCCAGAAGTGGGAGAACATGCATAAGGCGGTCTCTACGCCCCGAAGCCTGATTCTCTACACATCGCCTGTGAACGCCTCCATTTTTCCCAGGAAGGATTTGGGGGAAAAGGCCATAAGCGTTACGCAGATGATATCTACTCATATGCCGCCTAAGAAAGTGAAAATCCGCAGCTGAAACCACGGGCAGTAGGCCCTTATGTTAACAACGGACAGTACGCTTCGCAAACTGTCCCTATGCTGAATAAAGGATAAACAGGATATGGAAGAAAAGATAATAGAAACCCACAGCCCGGAGGAAACCTTTTCCTTTGCCAGAAGAATTGGGGAAAAGGCGCAGCAGGGTGAGGTCTTTGTCCTGACGGGAGATTTAGGGGCGGGAAAGACGGTTTTTACCCAGGGCTTTGCCGCCGGGCTTGCCATTACGGAGCCTGTAAACAGTCCTACCTTTACTATTTTGCAGATCTATGAGGGAGGAAGATGTCCTCTTTATCATTTTGACGTGTACCGGATCGGGGATATCAGCGAGATGGAAGAGATTGGCTATGAGGACTGTTTTTACGGAGAAGGGGTCAGTCTGATCGAGTGGGGGGATTTGATAGAGGAAATCCTTCCCGAACAGTACACGAAAGTGACCATTCTCCGGGAGGCGGAAAAGGGCTTTGATTACAGAAAAATAAAGATAGAAAAGAGCAGGGTTATATAATATGAAAGTCATTGCAATAGACAGCTCCGGGCTGGTGGCATCGGTGGCAATTGTGGAGGATGATACGCTGACGGGCGAGTACAATGTCCAGTACAAAAAGACCCATTCCCAGACATTGCTTCCCATGCTGGACGAACTGAAAAAAATGATAGAGCTGGATTTGTCTACCGTGGATGCCGTCGCGATCTCAGCAGGGCCCGGCTCATTTACAGGGCTTCGGATAGGCTCTGCCACAGCCAAGGGACTTGGCCTTGCCATGGAGGTGCCGCTGGTGGAGATTCCTACGCTGGACGGTCTGGCATGTAATCTGTACGGCACGGATAAACTGGTCTGCCCTCTGATGGATGCCAGGAGAAATCAGGTATATACCGGTATTTATGAATATATAAGAATGGAAGAAGAAGGCAGAGTCTCCTATGCGCTGAAAAGTATTATTTCCCAGTGTGCCATCTCCATTGACGAGATTGCGGCGAAGTGCAATGAACTGAGGCGGGAAGTGATTTTTCTGGGGGACGGTGTGCCTGTGTTTGCCCAAAGGCTTAAAGAGCTTATGGAGGTTTCCTATGGTTTTGCACCGGCCCATATGAACCGGCAGCGGGCAGCAGCTTTTGCGCCATTGGCGATACAGTATTTAAAAGAAGGAAAATATGTGGCGGCCAGAGACCATGCGCCGGAATATCTGAGATTATCTCAGGCAGAGAGGGAGAAGGCTGCAAAGTAAAAAGCATTTACAGATAGCGACAGAATAAAATTTTATCGTTTCTGAAAGAAAAGGAGCATGGCAAAATGCTGCAGATCAGAGATATGGAGGCTCCTGATGTGGAGGCGGCAAGCCGGCTGGAAAGCGAGGCGTTTTCCATGCCATGGTCGGCCCGGGATTTTCTGGAAATGGTGGAAGCGGATTATGCCAGTTATTATGTGGCGGAGCTCCATGGCCAGATCATAGGCTGCTGCGGCATCAGAAATATTGCGGGGGAAGGCGAGATCACGAATGTGGTGGTGGACGCCTCTTACAGAAATCAGGGAATCGGCCGGCAGATGATGCAATATATGCTGGAAAAGGCCGCCGAACAGAATATCACGGTCTGCACCCTTGAGGTGCGGGTCAGCAATGAGCCGGCAATCAGGCTTTATGAAAGCCTTGGCTTTAAGGGGGAGGGGGTCAGACCAGGGTTTTATGAAAAACCCGCGGAGGATGCCCTGATTATGTGGAAAAGATAGGAACCGCATGGAAGAATTACCACTGTTCTTAATCTCTCTTTTATGTATAATGGTAGTTGGGAGCTGCAGAAAGACAGGCAAAAGCATTTTACCTTATTTTCTGCACTTTCACAGGGGAGAATACAAAGGGAGGATAAGAATATGCGTAAATTTTTAAATAGTGATACCAAAGAACTGGAAAAAGTGATTTGTAACCAGTGCAAAAAAGAACTGAAGGTCAAAAACGGAATTTTAATGGAGGGGGGCTTCCATGGAGAGATTGCGTTTGGATATTTCAGCAATAAGGATGGGAAAAAACATTCTTTTGATTTATGTGAAGAATGTTATGATAAAATGATCGAAGGCTTTGCCATTCCGGTGGAGGAGGAAGAAATCACTGAGATGATCTGACACCGCAGCAGAAAGCAAAGCTTCAGGAGGAAGTATGCTGGATATTTGCTTGCTGGGGACCGGCGGAATGATGCCTCTCCCATACAGGTGGCTCACATCTATGATGGCCAGATATAACGGACAGAGTATATTAATTGATTGCGGGGAAGGAACGCAGATTGCAATGAAGGAAAAGGGCTGGAGCCCTAAGCCCATCGATGTGATCTGCTTTACCCACTTTCATGCGGACCATATCAGCGGACTGCCGGGAATGCTCCTCACCATGGGGAATGCAGAGCGGACAGAGCCGCTGCTTTTGGTGGGGCCAAAAGGGCTCTCAAAGGTGGTAGCCTCCCTGCGGGTGATTGCGCCGGAGCTTCCCTTTGTAATCGATTGTCTGGAATTAAATGAAGCAGAGCACATCATACATTTTGACGGCTTTCACATTGAGGCATTTAAAGTCAATCATAATGTACCCTGCTACGGCTACAGCATTTCCATTGAAAGAATTGGAAAGTTCCAGGTGGATAAGGCCATTTCTCTGGGAATTGAAAAGAGGTACTGGAACCGGCTGCAAAAGGGGGAGACCATTGAAACGGGCGGTAAAATCCTGACGCCGGATATGGTGCTTGGGCCTGCCAGAAAGGGACTTAGGGTGACTTACTGTACGGACACCAGGCCTACGGAAAGCATTGTAAAGCATGCAAAAGGAGCCGATCTTTTTATCTGTGAAGGCATGTACGGAGAGCCGGATAAAAAGGCCAAGGCAAAAGAAAACAAGCATATGACCTTTTATGAGGCGGCGGAGCTGGCAAGACGGGCCGAAGTGGAGCGGCTCTGGCTGACCCACTACAGTCCTTCCTTAAGCCGGCCGGAGGAATATCTGTCCGAGGTGAGGAAAATATTTCCGGCTGCGGAGACCTGTAAGGACGGAAAGACCATAGAGCTGGTATTTGAGGGAGAAGAATAACAGCTCAGGCGAACCGGCTGTTATGAGGAGGAAGCATAATGAATAAGAAAAGCGGACTGATTAAAGGTGTGATTGTGGGTGTGGTTTTGATCTGCCTGGTGGGCGGCTATTACTATTACCTGACTAACAAAAGAGAGGATAAAAGCAAGGAGGAAACCGTAAAGGCAACGGTGGTCCAGGAGGTTCTGATGCGGAATCTGGACAATAACTATCCTCCGACTCCACGGGAAGTGGTGAAATACTTTGGGGAACTGGCCCAGTGTATCATTGGAGAAACCTATACGGATGAAGAATTTGAGAAGCTGGCTCTTCAGGCCCAAAAGCTTTATGATGCGGAACTGATTTCCAATAAAACCCAGCAGCAATATCTGGATGACCTGAAATGGGATATCAATACCTTTAAGGAAGAGGAGATTGTGATTTCCAGTTATAGTCCTTCCTCCAGCGTGGACGTGGAGGAATTTTCCCGGGACGGTTATAAGTGGGCCAAGCTCTACTGCAGCTTTTCTCTGAGGAAAGGCACCTATATTGAAAGTAATGAGGAGGTTTTCCTTCTCCGCAGGGATGAGGACGGCCATTGGAAGATTTACGGCTGGCAGCCGGTGGAGAATGATGAGGAATGATGGAAAAGGATGTTTACATACTGGCAATTGAAAGCTCCTGCGATGAGACAGCGGCGGCAGTAGTTAAAAACGGCAGAGAGGTGCTTTCCAATGTGATTTATTCCCAGATTGCACTGCACACGGAATACGGCGGCGTGGTGCCGGAAATTGCCTCCCGCAAGCACATAGAAAAGATTAATCAGGTGATTGAAAAGGCACTTTCCGACGCCGGAAAGAAGCTCTCTGATATGACGGCAATTGCAGTCACCTACGGCCCCGGTCTGGTAGGAGCTCTTCTTGTGGGGGTATCTGCCGCTAAGGCAATCAGCTTTGCCTCCGGGATTCCATTGGTGGGCGTGCATCATATCGAAGGACACATCAGCGCCAATTATATAGAACATAAGGACTTGGAGCCGCCTTTCCTAAGCCTTGTGGTTTCCGGTGGCCATTCCCATCTGGTGATGGTAAAGGACTATGGGGAATATGAAATTATCGGAAGAGCCAGGGATGATGCGGCAGGGGAAGCCTTTGATAAAGTAGCCCGGGCGATTGGCTTAGGCTATCCCGGCGGCCCCAAGATCGATCGGGTTTCTAAGGAAGGAAACCCGGACGCCGTTCATTTTCCCAGGGCCAAAATAGAAAATGCCGTTTATGATTTCAGCTTCAGCGGCATGAAATCGGCAGTGCTGAACTATCTGAATTCCTGCAAAATGAAGGGGGAAGAAATACGGACGGCGGATGTGGCGGCTTCTTTCCAGAAGGCTGTGATTGATGTGCTGGTGGGACATTCCATGGAAGCGCTTGAGGCTTACCGTTGCCCTGAATTTGCCATTGCAGGGGGCGTTGCCTCCAACAGCGGTCTGCGGGCGGCGTTTGAGGAAGCCTGCCGGAAGAAGGGAATCGCGTTTTACTGTCCTTCTCCCGTGTACTGTACAGATAATGCGGCGATGATCGGAGCAGCCGCTTATTATGAATACCAAAAGGGAGTGCGCCATGGCTTTGACTTAAATGCGGTTCCCAATTTGAAGCTGGGGGAGCGGTAATAACAGGAAGCAGGAATATTTCAGGAAGGCCGGGATATTTTATGGAAGCGGAGAAAAGAGAGCGGTCAGCCGCCATTGTTCTTGCGGCGGGCAGCGGCAGACGAATGGGAGGCAATATCAAAAAGCAATACATGCAGATAGAGGGCAGAGAGGTGATTTACTATTCCCTGAGAGCCTTTGAAAACAGTCTGGTGGATGAGATTGTTTTGGTGGTATCTCCCGGTGATACGGATTACTGCCAAAAGGAAATCGTCGAAAAATATGGATTTAAGAAAGTGAGTCATATTGTGGAGGGCGGCAGAGAACGATACCATTCGGTGGCCATTGGCTTAAACCGGGTATCGGACTGCGATTATATTTTTATTCATGACGGGGCAAGACCGCTGGTGACCGGAGAGATCATAGAGCGGGCTTTTTCCTGTGTCAGAAAATACAGGGCCTGTGTGGTGGGAATGCCGGTAAAGGACACGATAAAAATTGCAGATGAAGAAGGCAACATTGCTTCCACTCCCAACAGAAACCTCACATGGCTGGTGCAGACCCCTCAGGCCTTTGCCTTTTCTCTGATAAAAAAGGCATATGACAGCCTGATCGAGCAGGAGGAAAAGCTCAAAAATGCAGGACTGGTGATCACGGACGATGCCATGGTGGTGGAAACCATAACCGGCCATAAGGTTAGACTGACGGAAGGCTCCTATGAAAATATAAAAATAACCACACCGGAGGACATTGTCATGGCGGAGAATTTTTTAAAACATCGGAAATCTTAAATAATGAGCTGACATGCATATTTTGACTGTACTGCGCATAATAATGATATTCGGGGCGTGAAACAGACCAGATGGCTGGCGGAGCCTGACATCCGTTGTTTGGAAAGGAAATTTGTTATTATGGGTACAGTGAAAGAATCATATCAGGAATTTTTGTGCCGGATGGGCGAGGAGGAATTTCGCGGGCCTTATAGAAATGCCTGTGAAAATATCAGACAGGAGCTGGAGAGAATCAATGACGAATTTTCCCAAAGATTGGGAAGAGCCTTCATCAGCCAGATTACATACAGGATAAAAACGCCGGAGAGCTGCTTAAACAAGCTTCTCAAGAAAAATCAGGCGGTAAACAGAGAAAATGCCCTTGCATATCTCAGCGATATTGCCGGGGTAAGGGTAGTCTGCAGTTTTTTGGATGATGTCTACAGACTGGCAGAAATTCTTATTAAGAAAGAAGCCCTGGAAGTGGTCAAAATCAAGGATTATGTACGAAAGCCGAAGGACAGCGGCTATCAGAGCATCCACATCATTGTGCTGGCTCCGACGGACGGCGGGGAAAAGAAAAAGGTGGAAATCCAGATCCGGACACAGGCAATGAATTTCTGGGCGGCGGTGGAGCACCACTTTATCTATAAGAATGAAGTGGAAGAATTTCAGGAGAACCGCGAAAGAAAAAGGTTCAGCAAAGACTTAAAAGGCTGCGCCAGAACCATCTACAGGATAGACCGGAAGATGTTGGTTATCAGAAAAAAGATGGAAAAAGCCCAGCAAAAGAGCAGAAAGATTACCTGAAAAAATTTTTGCTAAAATTTATGAAAAAAATGTTGACAGTATGAAATTGTTTTGCTAGAATAGTCAATGCGCTGATGAAAGGCGCACGACATGGAGAGGTATCGAAGTGGTCATAACGAGGCGGTCTTGAAAACCGTTTGTCCGCAAGGGCGCGTGGGTTCGAATCCCA
>ERZ808046.492-NODE-492-length-32912-cov-8.362205_pt1 | contig 32912 bp, 34 predicted proteins | sample MGYA00380196_ERZ808046 | MGnify/ENA primary metagenome ERZ808046 (study PRJEB31490, sample SAMN06133421) | mouse gut metagenome | isolation source: Z6_2 | host: mice | place: China: Chengdu | collected 2015-05 ...
TATTGATTTGCGCATCCCAATTGCATAGCAAGAACGTATGTTCTCTATTCATATACCTAATTTTCAATGATGTTATGGGATACATAGAACGCATAGGTGCAAAGAAAAATGGATATTGGAAGGTGCTTTAAACAAAATGGAGAGAGAAAAAACAAGTTTTGTTTTTATACCGACTGCAAATAATCTTGAGGCAATTTACAGAGAGGAGATTATTAAGGCAGAAGCAGAAAATGCAATGGATGCTGACGCTGAAATGGCCAGACAATTTCCTTATAGTGAAATGGCTAAATTCGGATGGGTTCCGGAGACTAAGGAAGTGAAGGAGATAGTGGTAAATCTTAGGAAATACTTTGAGGTTGTTGAACTTTCGCTTCATTGGAAGTGAGAAGATTACAAGAATTGCTTTTGAGAAAAAATAAATAATATGGGAATGGATGAGTATATGGAATGTTCAAAGAGTGATTGGAAACTTTTTAGAAATCGAATTGCTGAATGGCAGGAAAACTATATGGATCGACTTACGAAAGAGTATATTAAACTATTGAGTAGTTCGGAGAATGCTTCAGATAAATTCTGGAAGCTGGAAGAGCGGATTAAAAAAGATAGGAAACATCCAGGAGTGGTTATAGAAATGAGCAAAGGAAATATGCTTTATGATATTGTCGCATTAATAAACCATGGAGTGATTACTGAGGGAGATTTAGACGGTTTTAGTGATGATTTGAAAGAAAAAGTTAGCTTCTTTTTAAAGAGGTAGGGTTGGCTGCAAATTTTGTAAATATCGAAGTCCGGAAACAATGCCTGCGTATTTCCCTGAATATGAAGTTTCCAGAGGTTTATGTATGATGACAACATTAAGGTGACAAGAATGAACGAGGATCCATTTAAGGAATATATCAAAGAGTCCGAGCCTGACAAACGGGAGAAAGGCTATGTGTGGCATACAGCCATTGGCCTGCAGGCGGTCGATGGACTTAAGACATCGGAATATCTGGTGCATACTGCTGTCCGAAATATTGAGGGTGAGATATCGTTTGAAGAAGCAAACGTACTTTTGCAGACCTATTACGAGGAAAATCCTACCCGTGATGCAGAGGATCGCACCGAAGAGGCCGACAAAGTTTCGGTTCGGATCGCAGCACTTCTGTCTGAGCGTGCCTTCAGCTTTACGCCGAATGAGTACATTTCTATTCACAGGAAGCTGTTCACCGGAATCTATTCCCATGCGGGGCGCATCAGGGATTACAACATCACAAAAAAGGAATGGGTGTTGAACGGAGCGACCGTGCTTTACGGCAGCGCCACAGAGCTTAAGGCAACGCTGGATTATGATTTTTCTGAAGAGAAAAAGTTCTCCTATAAAAACCTCTCGATGGAGGAGATTATTCACCACCTTGCGTTATTTGTATCCAGGCTTTGGCAGATTCATGTATTCGGTGAGGGCAATACCAGAACAACAGCAGTGTTTTTTATAAAATATCTGCGTACTCTGGGCTTTGATGTGACAAACGATATTTTTGCCGAGAATGCATGGTATTTTCGGAATTCATTGGTCAGGGCAAACTATAATGATCTGAGAAATGGCATCCATGAAACCACAGAATACCTTGAAATTTTCCTTCGCAATTTTCTGCTGAATGAGAACCATCCGCTTCATAACCGGACATTGCATATCAGCGGAACTTTCAAAGAGATAGAAAAACCGGACATTGAAACGGTAAAACCGGACATTGACGAAATAAAAGCGGACATTGAAAAGATATTCAGGCCGAAAACGACAGGGCATATTTTGAAGCTTATTGATGCGTTTCCGGGTCAGACGATCTTTGGGCGTTCGGATGCGATGAAGGTGCTTGATATCAAGCCGTCCAGAGCTTCAGAGCTTCTGAAGGAGATGGCGGAGCATGGAATCATAGAGCCGGTATCAGAGCATGGAAAGGGAAAGTACCGTTTTCGGATCGACCTATGCACGGGAACTGCTGATCCTATGGATCTGGTCTTTTACCTGAAAGACGCTGGGAGTGAGAAGGCACAGAACAAGGCTGCCTTTGGCCTCAAGGAGAAACTTTCAATGAATTACTTAAACAATAGGGAGAGATAAATGAACATAGGCTTTTCTTACACAGGCCTGATCTATCTTGTCATGCTGATGCTGCCGAACATGATCTGGACGAAAAACCAGCCGAAGGACTATGAAAAGTATGTCGGAAATGAGAATAAGGTGCTTTTAGCGTTAGAGAGGTCAGGAGAGGTTTTGGTTTCCTGTGCGGTATTGATTTTTTCGGATTTTAATATTAAGGAATGGTCGAATTGGTCATGGTGGCTGGCGGTTTCCTTCATGCTGATGCTGCTTTATGAAGTCTACTGGATACGGTATTTTAAAAGTGAAAAAACCATGCAGGATTTTTACAGCAGTATTCTGGGAATCCCGGTAGCAGGAGCCACGCTTCCGGTTATGGCATTTATGCTTCTTGCGATATATGGAAAAAACGCGGTGCTGGCGATAGCGGTTTTTATTCTTGGAATTGGACATATTGGAATACATCTGATGCACCGGAAGGAAATCAGTGGAAAGCATTCAGAGAAAGGACATGATCTATGAAACATTGTGGAACCAGGCGGTTGGAAACGGAGCGATTGGTTTTAAGAAAATTTGAAAATGAAGATGCCTGTGCGATGTATCAAAACTGGGCGTCAGATGATGAGGTTACCAAATATTTGACGTGGCCGACCCACGCGGGTCCGGAAGTGAGCCGAAAGGTGATAAAGGATTGGATAAATTCCTATTCCGATGAAAGCTATTATCAGTGGGCGATCGTATTAAAGGACGGGAGAAATGAGCCGATTGGAAGTATCAGTGTAGTAAGTATGAAGGAAGATGTATCTGCGGTGCATATCGGATATTGTATCGGAAAGGCGTGGTGGCATAAAGGGATTACCTCGGAAGCATTAAGCGCCGTTATGGATTTCTTCTTTGAGATGGTAGATGTAAACAGAATCGAGGCAAGGCATGACCCGCGAAACCCTAATTCGGGTAAGGTTATGAAAAAGTGCGGAATGAAATATGAAGGAACCTTACGCAGTTCAGACTGGAATAATCAGGGAATATGTGATGCCTGCTATTATTCGCTGTTAAAATCAGAAAGAATAGCTGCTGCGGAGACCAGACGCCCGCTTTCCGGGCAACCCACAAAAGGCGGTGGTAAGCTTCAGGGCCAAAGGCGGACGGTAAGGGAGCTGAGTGAGGGTACAGAGAAGATGATGCTTTCCAGACAAATACTGGAAGCCCTGCCGGAATGGTTTGGAATCCCTGAGGCGCGGGAGGAATATATCAGAGAAAGCACAGAACAATTCTGTTTTGCCGTCTTTTTGGAAGAGCGCCCGATAGGGTTCCTTTGTCTGAAAGAAACGGGAAAGGAAACAGCGGAGATTGCAGTAATGGGAGTTCTGAAGGAGTATCACCGTCAGGGCGTGGGAAGGGAATTGTTTCTGGCGGCAAAAAGATGCGCCGCACAGAAAGGATATTCCTTTTTGCAGGTAAAAACAGTCCGAATGGGGCTTTATGAGGAGTATGACAGCACCAACAGATTTTACCAAAGCCTGGGATTTAAGGAGTTTGAGGTTTTTCCAACATTGTGGGGAGAAGCAAATCCATGCCAGATTTATATTATGGGCATAAATGGATAAACTATAGTGGGTGACAAAACAGGGAACAGAATATGTACAAAATAGAGAAGATGAACAAAAAGCTGCTGGCATCTCAGGTGGAAGAAGAGCTTCTGAACTATATACTGCATGAGCCGGTCGAGATCGGAGAAAAGATACCCAATGAATTTGAGCTGGCGGAGCGTTTTGGCGTGGGCAGGAGTACCATCCGGGAGACTGTTAAAAGTCTGGCAACAAAAGGAATCCTGGAGGTCCGCAGGGGCTCCGGCACCTATGTGATCAGCAAAAGTACCATAGAAGAGGATCCTTTGGGACTGGCGAAATTTAAAGATAAATATCAGCTGGGGCTGGAGCTGTTTGAGGTTCGGCTGATGTTGGAGCCGGAGATTGCCGCTTTGGCCAGCGATTACGCCACAGAGGAAGAGAAGGAAGAGCTGAAGCGTCTCTGTGATGAGACAGAGCAAATTTATAAATCCGGAAAAAACCACACGCAAAAGGATATTGAATTTCATACCTGCATTGCCAGATGCAGCAGAAACCGGGTGGTAGAGCTTTTGCAGCCCATAATTCAGACGGCGGTGGTCACTTTTGTGAATCTGACATACCGAAGGCTGATAGATGAGACCATTGAAACCCATAGAGCCATCACCAATGCAATTATTGCAGGAGATGCCGTGGGAGCCAGATGTGCGATGGTCATGCATCTGACCTATAATCGTCAGATGTTAATGAAGATTATGCAGGAAAAGGAAGAGCAAAAAGCGGAAGAAAAAGAGAGACGGTCAGTTTAAAAACTTGAAAGATAAAGGATAATTTCTGAAATATAGTAATTATTCACAAAAAACGGGTGGATTTCAATAGAAATCACACCTTTTTTTGTTGAAAAAAGAGAAAACACACTAAATACATCTGATGTATTGACGATAATAACTAATAAAAATATAATTTAAACAAATAGACATAGGACGTCTGATGAATAGCGACATCAACAAAAAAAGGAGGAAATTAGTAATGGAAGGTGCGGCAAATTTAGACACAACCAGACTGATATTGGCAGCAGTCATTGGTCTGGCAATTTTACTGGTATTGATCATCAAATTTAAAATTCATGCCATGCTGTCAATTCTGATCGGAGCAGTGGCAATCGGCCTTATCGCAGGAATGCCTTTTGAGGATATTGTGATAGCCGTGGATGATGGTATCGGAAATACTCTGAAGGGGATTGCTCTGCTGGTGGGACTGGGTTCCATGTTCGGTGCCATATTGGAGGCTTCGGGAGGGGCACAGACGCTGGCGGTTACCATGGTAAACAAGTTTGGCGATCAGAAAGCGGCATGGGCGCTTGGAATTACCGGTCTGGTTATTGCAATGCCCGTCTTTTTCGATGCGGGTCTGATTATTCTGATTCCCCTTGCGTTCTCTCTTGCCAAGAGAACCAAAAGATCTTCTCTGTTTTATGTAATTCCCCTGCTTGCCGGCCTTGCCGTAGGGCATGCCTTCATTCCGCCCACACCCGGCCCGGTACTTGTGGCAACCATGCTTGGCGTTGACCTTGGCTGGGTGATTCTGGTAGGAGTGTTCTGCGGTATCTTTGCAATGATCGTTGCAGGACCTGTATGGGGCGCTTTCTGCGGAAAGAGGTATGACGTTGCGGTTCCGGAGCATGTAGCGAACCAGGAAGATTTTGACGAATCAAAGCTTCCGGGATTTGGCACTGTGGTAGGAATTATTTTAATCCCGCTGGTTTTAATTGTTCTGAAATCTCTGGCAAGTGTAATTTCGGCACTGTCCGGTGTGGAGCCGGTTCTGACTTTCCTTGGCCAGCCTTTTATGGCGCTTTTGATTGCAACCTTAGTGGCAATGTTCCTTTTAGGGACCAGACATGGATATACTCTGCCGGAGCTTGAAAAGATTATGACAAAGTCCTTAGAGCCTACAGGGCTGATTTTGCTGGTGACGGCCTGCGGCGGTGTGCTGCGCTATGTGCTTCAATACTCCGGTCTTGGAGATGTGATCGGAAACGCGGTTGCTTCCGCTAACCTGCCTTTGGTGCTTGTGGCGTTTCTGGTAGCCGCATTGGTCAGAATCTGCGTGGGTTCTGCAACCGTGGCCATGACAATGGCGGCTGGTATCATTGCGGCGATGCCGGGGATTTCCGAAATGTCACCCATGTACCTTGCCTGTGTGACGGCAGCGGTAGCCGGTGGGGCTACGGTGTGCTCCCACTTCAACGATTCCGGATTCTGGCTGGTAAAATCTCTGGTAGGTCTTGATGAGAAGACCACCCTGAAAACCTGGACGATCATGGAAACACTGGTAGGCGGAACAGGATTTGTTGTTGCACTGGTTATTTCATTTTTTGTATAATGTACGCATAAGACAGGAATTTGAAAACAACACAATATGAAATAGAGAAGAAAAGGAGTAAGCATATGGCATTGATAAGTCAGGAAATGAGGAAATTGGCGCCTGAGCTGGATCCCCTCCGTATCGGGACGGGCTGGGCACCGGAGGATTTGGGAAAAGTTCAGGTCATGATAGAGAGCACCTTTGGCGACAGCCATCCGGGAAGCGGACATCTGGATGTGCTGGTGGAAGAGGTGAGAAAAGGCGTGGCAGCCGCAGGAGGCCACGGGGCAAGATACTTTGCAACAGATATCTGTGACGGGGAAAGTCAGGGAACGGACGGTATCAATTACAGCCTGGCCAGCCGTGAGATGATTGCCAATATGATTGAAATTCATGCAAATGCCACCCCTTTTGACGCAGGAGTGTATCTGGCCAGCTGCGATAAGGGAATGCCGGCCAATCTGATGGGACTTGCAAGAGTGAATATTCCCGCCGTAGTGGTGCCGGGAGGTACCATGAACGCAGGGCCGGAAATGCTGACCTTAGAGCAGCTTGGAAAGTACAGCGCCCAGTATGAACGCGGCGAAATCGATGAGGAAAAGCTGAACTGGGCGAAATGCAACGCCTGTCCCAGCTGCGGAGCCTGCTCCTTCATCGGAACGGCATCCACCATGCAGATCATGGCGGAAGCGCTTGGGCTTGCGCTCCCGGGAAGCGCCCTGATGCCGGCCACAAGCCCTGACCTTCTTGCGTTTGCCTATCAGGCAGGGGAGCAGGCGGTGCGCCTTGCCACCATGCCGAATATGCGTCCTGGTGATATTGTGACAGAAAAAAGCTTTGAGAACGCAATTCTGGTGCATGCGGCTATTTCCGGGAGTACGAACTGTCTTCTTCATATTCCGGCAGTGGCTCATGAGTTTGGGATAGAGATTACAGGAGATACCTTTGACAGACTTCACAGAGGGGCGCGTTATCTTTTGGATGTACGCCCGGCGGGACGGTGGCCGGCGGAGGTGTTTTATTATGCAGGCGGCGTTCCGGCGATCATGGAGGAGATCAAAGATCATCTGCACCTGGATGTCATGACGGTGACAGGGAAAACCCTCGGAGAAAATTTGAAGGAGCTGAAAGAAAATGGTTTTTATCAGCGCTGTGAAAAATGGCTCCGGGATTTCAATAACCGTTACCATGTGAATCTGACCAGAGAAGATATTATCCGTCCTTACGATAAAGCAATCGGAACAGATGGAAGTATTGCAATTCTGAAAGGCAATCTGGCACCTGAGGGGGCGGTAATCAAGCATACCGCATGCCCGAAGGAAATGTTCAAGGCTGTTCTCAGGGCAAGGCCGTTCGACAGCGAGGAGGAATGTCTGGAGGCGGTATTAAAACACCAGGTGCAAAAGGGAGATGCCGTATTTATCCGCTATGAAGGACCGAAAGGCTCAGGAATGCCTGAGATGTTTTACACCTCTGAGGCAATCAGCAGCGATAAGGAGCTTGGCCGCAGTATTGCTCTGATCACTGACGGACGTTTCTCCGGAGCCTCCACAGGCCCTGTGATCGGACATTGCAGCCCGGAGGCCGTGGACGGCGGCCCGATTGCGCTGGTGGAGGAAGGCGACCTGATCGAGATCGATGTGGCAGAGCGGAAGCTCAACATCGTGGGTATTGCGGGAGAAAGGATGACACCGGAGGAAGTGGAAGAAGTTCTGGAGAAAAGAAGAAAGAACTGGAAGCCGCGGGAGCCGAAATACAAAAAGGGTGTGCTTCGTCTGTTCAGCGAGCTGGCAACCAGTCCCATGAAGGGTGCTTATCTGGACTATGATAAATAAAAAGCTGATAAAGCACTCCGCATAATTACAGATAGATGTCAGGCGCTGTCTGCCGCCTGTTATTACAGAGAAGGAAAGCATCGGTTATTGGCCGATGCTTCCTTTATAATGTGCCCGGCGGGCGCACGTTCTAACGGGCTTAAATGGATTGAGAGCAGTAAATCTGAATAGCCTGATTTACAAACTCTGCAGTTCCATCTCCGCCTGCCTTATCGATGTTGGCAGTAAAATCATTGTCGCCTGCATACATTTTTCCCAGTCCGGCGAGCGTATCGCTGGAGCAGGTGTAGAAATTATCGCTGATAAACTTCTGAAGCTTTTCTACCTGCGCCTGTACTTCGCGGGCAGAAGGTTCCTGTTCCTTCATATGGCCGAATTCTGTAAAAATAGCCATCATCTGTACATTTAAAGTCATTTCTTCCTCCTGGGAGCGGCCTTTGGCTTTCTTTTCAAACTCATGGTACTCCGGTGTATTGCCCCAGGAAGCTTTTGCCTTTGCGGCATATTCTTCTGCTTTGCTTGTGTCAAATGCTGTAAAATCCATTATATCATCTCCTGTCATTTTTATTTCACGAGCCAGATTGATCAGATTTTCCAGATGCTCCTTTTTCATTGTCAGAAGGATGATCTGTTGTTCTAATGCCTGATTGCGGTCATAGTCAGGACTCTCCATAATCATTCTGATATCTTTTAAAGGAAATTCCAGCTCCCGAAACAATAAAATCTGCTGCAGCTTTTTAAGGGCCGTATCGTCATACAGCCGATAGCCTGACGCGGTGTATTCTGCAGGATGCAGAAGTCCGATTTTGTCATAATATTGCAGGGTGCGTATACTCACTCCTGTCAATTTGCTCACTTCATGTACTGTTCTCATTGGATATCTCCTCCTCGTGTATCCTTACTATAAACTATTACGCAACGTAGGAGTCAATCATAAATTTTAAATTTTTGTAAACATACGAACAATCGTACAGAAAAATCTTTTGTTTTTCCTGCAGCTATACTATAATAGGTAAGGATAAGTCCATCGCTTATGGGGAATATCTAAATACTACAAAGGGAGAAGATGGAATGGAAAGAAAAGTAGGAACAATATCGAGGGGGATTCGCTGTCCGATCATAAGAGAGGGCGATGATTTGGTAAAGATTGTTACAGACAGTGTATTGGAAGCAGCCGAAGCGGAAGGTTTTGCTATTCGTGACAGGGATGTAATCGCAGTGACAGAGTCGGTGGTTGCAAGAGCCCAGGGCAATTATGCATCCGTGGATGCGATTGCGGAAGACGTGAGGGCGAAGTTAGGCGGAGAGACCATCGGGGTTATTTTCCCGATTCTGTCCAGGAACCGTTTTGCAATCTGCCTGAGGGGAATCGCCAAAGGAGCTAAGAAGGTGGCACTGATGCTCAGCTATCCCAGCGATGAGGTGGGAAATGAACTTGTTTCTCTGGATCAGTTGGATGAGGCGGGAGTAAATCCTTACAGTGATGTACTGACCCTGGAGAGATACCGCGAACTGTTCGGGGAAAATAAACATCCTTTTACCGGGGTGGATTACGTGGCCTATTATGGTGAGCTGATTAGAGAAGCAGGTGCAGAGGTGGAAATTATCTTTGCAAATGACTGCCGCAGTATTCTTCCTTATGCCAAAAAGATACTGAACTGTGATATTCATACGAGAGCCCGTACTAAAAGGCTTTTAAAGGCTGCCGGCGCAGAGGTGGTCATGGGAATGGATGATATCCTGACCAGCCCTGTGAACGGAAGCGGATGCAACGAAAAGTATGGACTGCTGGGTTCCAATAAATCAACGGAAGACACGATCAAGCTCTTCCCCAGAGAATGTACGGATTTGGTGATGGATATTCAGAAGGAAATTCTGGACAGAACAGGTAAACATGTAGAAGTTATGGTTTACGGCGATGGTGCGTTTAAGGATCCTGTCGGGAAAATCTGGGAACTTGCAGACCCCTGTGTATCTCCGGCCAGCACACCGGGACTGGAAGGAACACCCAATGAGGTGAAGTTGAAATATTTAGCGGACAACGATTTCAAGGATCTTTCCGGCGAGGCGTTAAAGGAAGCAATTTCTGACCGTATCCGGGAAAAGAAAGACAATCTGGTAGGCGATATGGCTTCTCAGGGGACAACTCCCAGAAGACTTACCGACCTGATTGGTTCTCTGTGCGATCTGACCAGCGGCTCCGGTGACAAGGGAACTCCTGTCATACTGATTCAGGGCTATTTTGACAACTATGTAAGTTAAATAACAATTCAATCAGTTGCGATAAAATCGGCCCGGGCGGAGATTGAATTCCGCCCGGGCGTAATTTTGGAGAATACGGAAAACTTTTATTTTACATTTTCTTTCGCGGCCGCCGAAGCCAGTGCCCGGTATTTTCCCTTTTCTTCTGCCATTTCTTCCACTGTCTTGGTCTTAAGGCTGAATCCCTTCACAGGCCGGTAAGGCAGCAGTTCTCCTTTCATTCTCTCCTTTGCCTTTTCGATTTCATCGGCATATTGAGGCAGCCACTCTTCTCCGGCAATCAGCATTTCATCTATCATCTGCTTGATTTCATCCGGAGTGCAGACAGCTCCGGTAAGCGGATCCATCATTCCCGCCTGATAGAGCAGATTGATGTCTGCGTGAACGGCAGCTTCCACAGCCAGCTTCTGTACCCATACGGATTGAGAACAGATAGCGGCACAGCCCAGAGGAAGATCACCCACCCTGGGGATGCTGACACCGTTTCCATCCACGAAGCAGGGAACTTCCACCACGCATTCATCCGGCAGATTTGTGATTGTACCGTTATTCATTATATTGAAATGGCCGCGGTAGCATCTTCCGGTTTCCAGTGATTCTATGATGTAAGAGCCGTGCTCCTCAGAACGCTTCTCGGGAACGTAAGCCTGAGGTTCCTCCTTCATCCAGTTGGGGAAGTCGGTCTCAAACCAGTTGCGGGATTCCTTACACACACGCAGATAACCTGCCGTTTCTCCCTGAATCCAACTGGAATAATTGATCCACTTTTCCATATCCTCCGGACGCTTCCGATACCACATCAGATATTCGGACAGATGGCCGTTGGATTCTGTGGAATAATATCCGAAATTTTTCATCACATCCAGACGAATATTTTCATCTTTAGCAAATTCTGCCTGACACATCAAAGGATAAAGTTCATCCTTCATTTCCTTTCCGTCTACCTTTACACTTATGTACCAGGTCTGGTGGTTAAGGCCTGCGCAGATGATATCCACGTCCTTCTTATCTTTCCCCAGAGCCTGGGCAATCTGGCTGTGACCATGCTGTACGCCGTGGCAGAGACCGTAGGTGATCACCTTGCCGTACTTGTTTGCCGCCCAGGTCATCATGGCATTGGGATTGGAATAATTGAGCATAATGCAATCCTTCTCTGCCACCTCCCGGATGTCCTTACAGAATTCCAGAATGGCGTTGATACCTCTCTGACCATACATGATTCCGCCGATGCAGAGAGTATCTCCCACACACTGATCCACGCCATATTTCAGGGGAATTTCCACATCGGTCGCAAAGCCTTCCAGCATACCGATCCTCACGCAGTTGATTACATATTTGGCATGGCGGAAAGCCTCCCTGCGGTTCAGTGTTGACTGAATTTTGATGGAAAGCCCGTTGGAATCAATGTCCCTCTGGCAAAGCTCAGTAACCATCCGCAAATTTTCTTCGTTAATGTCCGTAAAAGCCACCTCAATATCCTGAAACTCTGGCACGGTCAGAATATCTGAGAGCAGACGTCTTGTAAATCCGATGCTTCCTGCACCGATAAATGCTACTTTGAAACTCATGATTTTCTCCTTTTCCTGGTAATATTTTTAATAATTTTCTGTACTTATTTTTGCAATTGCATTCTCATACAGCTGATGTTATTATGCCTTTATAGTAACAGGTTTTAGAGCCGATAGATAGAAGATGATTTTTGCAAAAGAGGTAAATTTCTGATGTTTGATTCCTGTGGCGGCTACGCTTTTCAGTTTTTGGACGATATTGAGAATCCTCCGGTCCAGCTTCGCAGCATTGGCGTGGAGGAAAGGGACACAGTTTCTTATTGCCTGCATAATGAAAACAGGGAGGCGCAGTACCTGTTTCAGTATACGCTTTCCGGACAGGGATTTTATTTTGACGGGGAAAAAGAGCACGGACTTCCGGCTTCCACGGCCATGTTTCTTGAACTGCCGGGAAATACTTCCTATTATTATAAGGAAGAAAGCGCTCCCTGGCGTTTTGTTTATGTGCTGCTCAAGGGATGCGGCATTTCCGAGTACTATCGGCTGATTTGCTCCCGCCGTACGGAAATTATTTTTCTTGCAGAAAACAGTGTGCCTGTCAGAAAGCTGGAGAATCTTTACCGCCTTTCCATGTCGGGAAAAATAACCAACCCGTTTTTGGCCTCTTCCCTGGCCATGGATTTTCTGACTTCGCTGGTGTCGGAATGTAATATGCCGGGAGAGGCTCTTCCCTTTCTGGTCAAACAGGCAACCCAAATGATAGAAACAGACTTTGCGGGTTTAAGCGGAGTGGAGGAGATTGCCGGGCGGCTGCAGGTATCTGCCAGCCATCTATGCCGGGAGTTTGTCCGCTGCCTGCATGTGAGTCCTCTGGATTATCTTACCAGAGTAAGGCTTCGGTATGCCGCCAATCTTCTCACCAAGACCAACCGGAAAATTGAAGATATTGCCGTTTCCAGCGGTTTTTCCAGTGGAAATTATTTTGCAAAGGTATTTAAAAAGTCATTGGGGAGCAGTCCCAGAGATTTTCGGAATAACAGTGAGACGGGGAATCATGATATTACGCTGTAACAAATAGAGGTAAAAAAGGAAGACAGGAAATAAGCAGTAGTAATGCATTTGTAAACTGCAATTGATATTCCAGAATTGCCTGTGCTATAATAAACGAAAACAGGAGTCAGATATTTGCGAATGAGGTGCAGTAAGATGAAAGCAGGAAAATATATTATTGTTTCTTTTTTTCTGGCAATGTTTCTTTTTTTGTCAAATCCCGCTTATGCATGTGCGGGGCAGAAGAACAGCCAGGTGGCGCAGAACGAAAAAGTAGTCATTGACTATTCCGATGCCGAAGACGGAAATGTGACGGTGAATTTTACCGGTGCGGCAGGCGGACGGCTCAAAGTACAGGTTGCAGTGCCGGAGGTCACTTATACATACGACTTGCCGAAAGGAGAGGCGACTACGTTTCCGTTGTCAGAAGGAAATGGCAATTACAAGGTGACAGTGTATGAAAATGTATCGGGAAGTAAATATGCCACAGTACTTTCCGTTTCTTTCCAGGTGAAATTGAGCAGTGAGCTTGCGCCCTTCCTTGGTTCCAACCAATACGTGGATTATAGCGATGCGAAAGCAACCTTGTCGAAGGCGGCAGAGCTGGTCAAAGGAGTTGACGATCCGATCGGAAAGGTAGAAAAGATATATGATTTTGTGGTGGGAAATCTGACTTATGATACCAAGAAAGCCGATACCGTGAAAAGCGGTTATTTACCGGTGCTTGACAATGTTCTATCGTCCAAAAAGGGAATATGCTTCGACTATGCCGCGCTCATGGCAGGGATGCTTCGCAGTCAGGGTGTGCCCTGCAAGCTTGTGGTTGGCTACGCAGGGAAAGCTTATCATGCATGGATCAGCGTATGGACAAAAGAGGAAGGCTGGATAGACGGTATCATTTATTTTGACGGCGAGAACTGGCACCGCATGGATCCAACGTTTGCCTCGTCAAGTGGAGGAAGCGATGAGATTATGGAGTATATCGGAGACGGAAGTAACTACTCCAAAAAATATCAGTACTGATTTAAATAGCAAAAACAGGAGATTGTATGATGGAAAAAATGATATCACATGAGGGAATATCATCGCTGTGTATGGAGCTTTCCCTTCTGCTTCATGCGGGAGTAAGTGTGGGGGACGGATTTGCCCTTTTACTGGAGGATAGCGATGCGGAGTATAAGGAGCTGCTTTCCGGTATGGCCAGACAGGTAGATGAAGGGGCGCCTTTATCTGCAGCAATGAAAAACAGCGGAGGCTTTCCGGTCTATGTTTCCGGCCTGGTGGAAGTGGGAGAGCGATCCGGAAAATTAGAGGAAGCGCTTCTGGCGCTTTCCAGGTATTATGAATATCGGACCCGGCTGGATCGGCGGATCCGCAGCGCCCTTTTGTATCCGGCAGTGATGCTTTTGCTGATGCTTCTGGTAATTGCCGTGTTGCTGATCAAGGTATTACCCATGTTTGAAGATGTGTACAGATCTCTGGGCGGAAGGCTTACCGGAGTGGCAGGCGGCCTGCTGACGCTGGGGCGCTTCCTGGGCAGGGCAATGCCGGTTTTGTGGGTACTGTTGGCGGCAGTGGTGGTTTTTCTCGGGCTTTTTGCGGCGGTTCCCGGTATCAGAACAAAGATATTGACATGGTGGCGCGGTATCTGGGGAGATAAGGGGATTTCCCGCCAGATGAATACTGCCCGGCTGGCACAGGCGCTTTCCATGGGGATGGCAAGCGGTATGTCGCTGGAAGAGTCGGTAACGCTGGCGGCAGGGCTGGTGGAGGATATAGCAGGAGCCAGCGAGCGGTGCAGGGATTGCCGTAGCCGACTGGATCAGGGAGAGACCCAGGGGAATGCTCTGAAGAACAGCGGCTTGTTGCCTGCGGCATCCTGCCATCTGCTGGAACTTGGACTTAAAAGCGGAGCGGGTGAGCGCTCCATGGAAAAAATTGCGGGAGATATGGCTGAAAGCAGTGAGGCGGCTTTGGAAGAAGCAGTAAGCAGGGTAGAGCCGGCGTTGGTTCTGGTGTGTTCCGCGCTTGTAGGAGTAATTCTATTGTCGGTGATGCTGCCATTGATGCACATCATATCAGCGATTGGGTGATTTAAATGAAAAGAAAAAAGACAACGTTTGGTATGCTTCGGGGACTTTTGCTGCCCTGTGCAGCAGTAGTGATCCTTTTGGCCTTTCTATCTGCGCTGGGGAATTTAGAGAGTGGGCGTGAGGGAGAGGATATCCGCCAGCTTCAGGAGGCGCTTCATAAGGGATGTGTTTCCTGCTATGCCGCAGAGGGAATCTATCCACCGGATTTGGAATATTTAAAGGAACATTATGGCATACAGATCGATGAAGAGAGATATACGGTTTATTACAACCGTTTTGCCCAGAACCTGATGCCGGATGTGACAGTGTTGGAGAATAAATAATGAAAAAGAAAATAATACGACATCATATGGATGGGCTGATAGCATTGCTGCTCTTTGGCGTGTTTGCGGCATGTCTGTTGGCTGTGCTCCTGACCGGAGCAGGGGCGTATAAGCGGCTCAACAACCGGAATGAAGAGTCCTATGCCCGCCGTACCTGTATGCAATACGTGGCAAACAGGGTACACCAGGCGCCGAAACCGTCTGATGTGAGGATAGAGCCTTTTGGCAGCGGGGATGCCCTGTCAATTATTGATCAGGATGGATTTATCACACGGGTTTATTATTGTGATGGCTATCTGATGGAGCTTTATAATGGCTCTTCCTTTACATTAAATCCGCAGGATGGAGAGCGGATTATGGAAATCGGCGGACTTGACTTATCGTTGCAAGACGGGATGCTGACAGTGACCGTAACCGACAGCACTGGCCAAAACAGTGAAATGGTTTTAACCCTTTCTGGTAAAGGGGGTATGTCAGATGAAAAGTAGAGCGCCTTTGGCATTGATGGAACAGATGGTGATGCTGCTGGTCTTTGCTTTGGCGGCTGCCTTGTGTTTACAGGCATTTGTAAAATCGGATCAGATTTCTCTGAAAAGCGAGGCAAGAAGCAATGCGGCTCTGGCGGCTCAGAATACGGCAGAAATTATCCGCCATAGCGGTGGTACCTTAGAACATGCCCTTATAGAAGCGGCAGAGAGACAGGGAGGAAGATATTCAAAGGATGATGCCACAACAGGCGGGAAGCTGATTATTTCATATGATGAGGAGTGGAAACCTGTTGAAGAAGGGATTTATCTCCTGACAGTAGAAGGAATGCCAGTTGAGGAAGAAGGTCTGTGTAAGGTACTGGTGCAGGTGACTGACAGATCAGGCAAAGTGAATATGGCAGGTCAGACAGCAGCGGAGGATACTGTGGGTCAGGAAATTTTGTTTGAGCTGGAAACGGCGTGGCTGGAGGTGGAAGAGAATGAATAAGGATGATAGATTTTCCCCGCCGGCGGTAGGGGGGATTTCCCTGTTGGTAGCATTTGCAGTGCTGTGTCTTACAGTATTTGCTTTGCTTAGCCTGAGTACTGTGCAGGCACAAAGCCGGTTGGCAGATGCGTCTTTGGAGACAGTGGCGCAGTATTATGCGGCAGATGGTGAGGCAGTCAGGATTCTTGCGCTTTTGCGGTCAGGAGAGTCCCCGGAAGGAGTTACATACAGTAACGGAATTTATTCTTATACCTGTCCGATTTCAGAGACGCAGGTATTAGAGGTGGAAGTGAGTTTTTCAGGGGAAGACTATGATATCTTACGCTGGCAGGCGGTTCCGAATGGTCAGGATGGGGAGGAAAACGGTTTTGATCTGTGGGATGGAGGAGAGCTTTGATTCCCTGAGAAAATGGAAAATATAAAGTATAACAACAGCGAAAAGGGGCATTGTATGGCAGAATTGGTAGAATATTTAAAACGGGCAGTAAAAGATGGGGCATCAGACCTTTTTATTGTAGCCGGAGGAAAGGTGTCAGAAAAGGTGGAAAAAAACCTGTATCCCATAAGCGAGGAGAATATGACGCCTCAGGAGTCGGAGAGACTGATTACAGAACTGTATGTCCGGGCAAACAGACCTATAGAAAAGTATCTGCGCAGCGGGGATGATGATTTTTCCTTTTCCCTTCCGGGAATAGCCCGCTTTCGGGTCAACACCTATCATCAACGCGGTTCGATGGCAGCAGTAGTGAGAGTGGTTGTCTTTGAGATTCCGGATTGGAAAGATCTGCATATCCCGGAACAGATCATGGAGATTGCGGATATGGCTCATGGCATGGTGCTGGTGACGGGAACGGCAGGCAGTGGGAAATCCACTACGCAGGCGTGTATCATAAATCGGATTAACCGAACCAGAGGGTGCCATATTATTACGCTGGAGGATCCGATAGAGTTTTTGCACCGAAATCAAAAAAGTATTGTCAGCCAGCGGGAGATTGCCATTGATTCGGAGAATTATCTGACAGCCCTGCGGGCCTGCTTAAGGCAGGCGCCGGATGTGATTTTGCTGGGGGAAATGCGTGACCACGAGACGATCCGCACGGCCATGACAGCGGCGGAGACAGGGCACCTTCTGATAGCCACGCTGCACACCAAGGGAGCTGTAAATACCATAGACAGGATTGTGGACAGTTTTCCCGGGGAGCAGCAGCTGCAGATCCGGGTGCAGCTCAGTATGGTGCTTGAGACGGTTATTTCACAGCAGCTTTTGCCGGGAATGGGCGGGGAACTTGTGCCGGCTTACGAGATCATGCACATGAACAACGCGATTCGCAGCCTGATCAGGGAGAACAAGAGCCATCAGATAGACAATGCCATTGCTTCCGGCAGCGGTGAGGGGATGATTTCCATGGATCAATCTATTTTGGCGCTGTATCGGGAAGGAAAAATTACCAAGGAAACTGCGCTGGATTACGCAGACCATCCGGAACAGCTTCTGAGGAGAATGTGAGAACAAAAAAGCTGCCACGCTTCGCGAGCGTGGCAGTTTTTTTGCGCAGGGGGAAATCTTCCTTACTCGATTCCCTTCTTATATTTCAGTACAATAGCCGAAGTGGGTGGGAGAGCAATCTCCAGAAAACCATCCTCCACAGGGTATTGTCTTATGGCAACGGAATAGCCCTCGGAGGCGGTAAGCATCAGACGCGTCAGGGTACACTGCCGGGGAATTCCCAGGGGCCGGATTTCGGCTCTTCTTCTTACTTCATAATCATTGTTGTTGACCAGTACAACTATGGCTTCTTTTCGGTTAAAACGTCCATAACCAATCACATTGTAATCCTGATCAATATATTTCAGAGAGCCTGTGAGAAGCTCCGGATTCTCCTTATGGATGCGGATCATGTCCCGGTGGAACTGTATCAGGTCATGATCTTCACGCCCCCAGGGATAAGTCCGCCGATTGTCGGGATCAGTAAACCCGCATACCCCTGCCTCGTCGCCATAATAAATTGTGGGAGCCCCCGGCCATGTCATCTGGATTACTACTGCCTCGCGGAAAACGGCCTTATTAACGCCTTCATTTGCCGCCTGAGCTCCCAGAGTGTTGGTTCTTCCTAGCTTTTTGTTGGTTCTGGTCAGGAATCTGGAATGATCATGGTTGGAAAGTTCATTCATGGCAATGTGGAGGGAGGGAGTGGTAAAACTGGCCATATGATGGCGCATGGCTCCCAGAAAACTGTCCACGTTGCCAAAGAGATCTCCCCGATAATCATCGCTGTGCTTCTCCATACCGGTCAAAAACCATGTGACCGGTTCCATGAAAGCATCATAATTCATAACGGTATCCCATTCGCTGCCGTTTAGCCATTCCCCGGAATTGCCGTAGTGTTCGGCCAGAACTATGGCATTGGGATTGGCAACCCGGACAGCCCGGCGGAAGGATTTCCAGAAGAAATGATTATACTTCAGGGTGTGTCCCAGGTCGGCAGCTACGTCCAGACGCCAGCCATCAGCGTTATAAGGCGGAGACACCCATTTGGCGGCAATTTTCATTATATACTGAAACAGATCCCGGGAATTCTCATAGTTTAATTTGGGAAGAGTATCATAACCCCACCATCCATCATAGCTTGGATTGTAAGGCCATGCGTTGCCGTCATAAAAATGAAAGTAATCATGATAAGGGCTTTCGGCACAGATATGGGCGCCCTTTTCATATCCATTAGCATTTTCGTAGATCCGTTCCCGGTCCATCCATTTGTTGAAGGAGCCGCAATGGTTGAAAACACCGTCTAAGATAACCTTCATACCTCTTTGGTGGGCTTCTTTTACGACCTTGATAAAAAGTTCGTTACTGGCACTTAAATTCTGGGGATTGGTAATTCTGTTAATATATCTGGATGCGTAACGATTTTCGTGTTGTTCCGGCGAAAGGAGTTCTCCTTCATCGTACACGATTTTTCCAAAATGGGGATCAATATTGTCATAATCCTGGATGTCATACTTGTGGTTAGAGGGTGAAACAAAAAGCGGATTGAAGTAGATGACATCAATACCCAACTCCTGCAGATAATCCATCTTATCCAGTACGCCCTGCAGGTCGCCGCCATAAAACTCCCGAACCCCCATAGCTGCCGGAAATTTGTACCAGTCATCCACATGAACGGTTTTATCGCCGACATAATTATATTCGGCGGTAAGCACATCGTTTGAAGGATCACCGTTATAAAAACGATCCACATAAATCTGATACATGACAGCCCCTTTGGCCCATTTCGGAGTTTTAAAACCGGGAATTACACGGAAAGCATATTCGGCCATTGCGCAGTCCGAAACTCCCCTGGTGTCAAAAAAGCAACAATACTGATCCTTATGGAGCTCAAAATAATAGGAAAATTCTTCCTCATCCATTTCCATCATACAGCTGTAATAATCAAAATCGTCCTCTGTCTGTTCTAAAATCATATGATGGCGAATCCCGGAGTTTACTAAATAAACATTGTCAATATCTTGATGGGCGGTGCGAAAGCGGATAGTGACCTGAGAATAGGGATTGGGCTCTGAAGGAGAGAAAAAATCCTCTGTTGTATCACTGAATAGAGCATTCTTATCAATACCAGCCTGCATGTTCAATATAGCCTCCATAAAATAGTCAAGTATTTGTCGAACAATACAAGTTCCGTTTGAAAAACAAGCACTTATATTTTATATCATAGATTTTTGATAATCAATATGAATTTTGCCTAATATTGCGGGAGAAAAGTGACAGTTATAACAATATATAAACGGTAAAAAGAACAGTACTTGTACTGTTCTTTTTAGAGAAGGTATTTCTTTCTTATGGGGTATAGCAAAAAACTATATAATGTATTGGGGGGTTACAAGTATTATAATAGCATATGCCCTCTTTTACGTAAATACTCACGATTAACAAATATCACAAATTTAGGGGTACAATTTTGTGCATTTTATCCAATTAGCTTTCAAAAAATGCTTCCGGGGAGTTGTCCGTTTGACGGAACAGGGACTCAAATTCCTCTCTTCCGATTTTTTCTTTTTCCAGAAGCAGCTCAGCGCAGCTGTGAAGCACGTCGGTATGCTTTAAAATGATTGCTTTGGCTTTTTCATAGCAGTCGTCAATAATGCTTCGAACTTCCTTGTCGATTTCCCCTGCAATCAGCTCACTGTGGCTCTTGGTATGAGCCAGATCTCTTCCGATAAATACTTCGTCATCGTCACTGTTGTAGTTGATAACGCCAATGTTTTTTGACATACCATATCGGGTGACCATATCCCTTGCAGCCTGGGTCGCCTTTTTGATATCGCTGGAGGCGCCGGTGGTGATGTCGCTGAAAATGATCTCCTCTGCGATACGTCCGCCAAGTGATACCATAATATCCTGAAGCATTTTCCCCTTGGTGATGAACATATCATCGTTTTCGGGAAGAGGCATGGTATAACCTGCAGCGCCTAACCCGGTGGGAATGATAGATACCGTATAAACAGGACCCACATCCGGAAGCAGATGGAACAGGATGGCGTGCCCGGCTTCATGGTAGGCGGTAATCTTCTTTTCCTTATCCGTGATGATCCGGCTCTTTTTCTCGGAACCAATTCCCACCTTGATGAAAGCCTTTTTGATATCCTCCTGAATTACAAAACTTCTGTCATCTTTTGCGGCTACAATGGAGGCCTCGTTCAAAAGATTCTCCAGATCAGCTCCGGTAAAGCCTGCGGTAGTCTGGGCGATCTGCTTTAAATCCACATCCTCAGCCAGAGGTTTGTTTTTGGCATGTACCTTCAAAATGTCTTCACGTCCGCCTACATCAGGGCGGTTTACGCTGATCTTACGGTCAAAACGGCCGGGACGGAGAATGGCAGGATCCAGGATATCCACCCGGTTGGTAGCCGCCATAACGATAATGCCTTCATTGACGCCAAATCCATCCATTTCAACCAAAAGCTGATTCAGGGTCTGTTCCCGTTCATCGTGGCCGCCGCCCATACCGGTTCCGCGGCGTCTGGCCACCGCATCAATTTCATCTATGAATACAATACAGGGGGCATGCCTTTTGGCATCCTCAAAAAGGTCACGGACTCTGGAAGCGCCTACACCGACGAACATTTCCACGAAATCGGAACCGGAAATACTGAAGAAGGGAACACCCGCTTCTCCGGCAATGGCCTTGGCGAGCAAAGTTTTACCGGTGCCGGGAGCGCCCTCCAGAAGAACACCTTTGGGAATTCTGGCTCCCACCCTGGTGAATTTAGCCGGATCCCGTAGAAACTCTACGATCTCTTCCAGTTCTTCCTTTTCTTCCTTCAGTCCGGCAACATCCTTTAACGTAATCTTTCCGTCACCCATGGAGAGCTTCGCCCGGCTCTTTCCAAAATTCATCATTTTGTTACTGCCGCCGGCATTCTGACTGTTCATCATCACAAAGAAGAACACCATTACAATGATTGCCAGAAGTACCGGAAATACACTGGTAAGAAACCAGCTTTCCTCCTGCACCTTTTTGACTTCCGGATCCAGTCCGTAGGAAATGAGAAGCTGTTCTATTTCTGAAACATCCGTCACATACAGAGTTCTGGCAGGGCCGCTGCTCAGAATGAAATTCACTTCTCCTGTAGGAGTTTCGCGGCTGGGAGCGATACTGGCATATACAACTTTGCCGTCCTCCAGATCCTGAATCAGTTCTCCTCTGGTGTATTCCACCTGATCGCTGTCCAGAAGACTGGGAATTACCAGAAGCGCCAGCAAAAGAAGCACCAGTATAAAATACGCATTATATCCTCTATTTCTTTTATTCAATGTTACTACCTCACTTGCAGGAAAATTCCGGCTTTATTTTTATTCGAATTCCACCGTCCCGATATAAGGGAGATTCCTGTATTTCTGGTCATAATCCAGGCCATATCCTACAATAAATTTATCGGGGATGGTAAAACCTGTATAATCTACAGACACCTGCGCTACCCGGCGGTCGGGTTTATCCAGAAGGGTACAGAGCCGAAGACTTGCAGGATTTCTGCTCTGCAGCATTCCCAAAAGGTAACTTAAGGTATGTCCGGTATCAACAATATCTTCTACCACAATGACGTTTTTACCTTCAAGGGGAGAATCCAGATCTTTGACAATCTTAACCACTCCGCTGGATGTGGTTCCGCTTCCATAGCTGGAAACTGACATAAAATCCACATAAACCGGAACCGTGATTCTCTTGGCAAGTTCACACATAAAAAAACTGCCGCCCTTAAGCACGCAGATCAGATGAACCTCCCTGCCGGCATAATCTTTGCTGATCTGCTCACCCAGTTCTCTGATCCTGGCATCTACTGTCTCTTCTGAAAATAATTCTTTAATTGTTTCAGCCATAATGACTCCTTTCTCTGACCAGTATCTATCTTTCCTTATCCGGAAATTTAACCTGTAAAATATTTTTTGTGGTTTCATCTACCTTGTAGTATTCGCTGATACGAAAACCGGGAATCCATATCACATGAGAATCCTCGGCCAGGAGATAAATATAGGGTCTCTCTTCCTTTGGAACCTTCTCATTGACGAAATAATCCTGGAGGGACTTGCGCCCGCCGTTCTGATTAATGGTGAGATAATCTCCCTGCTTTCTGGTCCGAAATACAACAACCGAAGTTATTTTATCATAATCAAACCATTTCGTATATGTTTTTTGTGGAATTATTTGTGAATAATCCCGCGGAAACACCGTAAATTCAACTCTCCCAAGCGTTGGAAGCGTAATTTCCGATGGGATGAGGATTTCAAATGCTTCCTGCCCGGAATCGGAGGAGGGAATTCTTTCCTTCCTTTGTATCATACCCAAATCATATTTTCTGTAAACTCTCAGATCATGGGGAAGATGAATTTCTCCGCTTCCTTTTCCCTGCAAAAAGGTTTCCATATTGTGAACATGCGTTGCGGTGAAATCCTTTTTGCTTCCTGCGGCTTTCTCCAGGGCATTTAGAAGGATTCGTCCCCGGAGATAGGCATCCTCCTTAAAAAAAGCGGGGATACTGATCAGGATTCTGTCAGGGGCTTCTTCCATACGCAGACATCTCTCCGCAGCGGCATCCGTCTGGCTTCGAAGGTATTCTTCCGCCTCCAGAAGCTGATCTGCCGTCCGGCTCATATGGATGACTGCGCCCTGACAGACTTCCGTTTCCGCATAGGGAAGGATGTGATGGCGGATCCGGTTTCTTGTATAATCATCCATGGCATTTGTGCTGTCCTGACAAAAGGAAATGTTTCGCTCTTTAAGCCAGTGTTCGATCTCGCTCCGTTCAAGGCACAGGAGAGGACGTATGATTCTGCCGTTTACCGGAGGAATCCCGCTCATTCCTCCAAGGCCGGTTCCGCGGAACAGATGAAACAGCATGGTTTCCGCCCGGTCATTGCTGTTATGGGCTACGGCAATCCTGCCCTTCTGGTTTCCCAGAACTTTTTCGAAGGCCTCATAGCGTACCGCCCGTCCTTCTTCTTCCACGGAGCGGGAATGCTCTCTTGCACCTGCATGAATATCCGCTTCCACAAGGGAAAAGGGGATATTATGCCTTTCGCAAAGCTCTTTTACATAGAGGGCGTCACTGGCAGCATCTGCCCGAATGCCATGGTTGACATGAACCACACGAAGTGAGAAAGGAATCCTGCGGCGGATTTCAAGCAGTATAAAAAGGAGGCAAACAGAATCTGCGCCTCCTGAAACTCCTGCCACTATGGTATCTCCCGGCTCTATCATCCGATACTTTTTGACATATTCCAGTACTTTGTTGACCATAACTATAATATAACGGAATTCTGCAAAAAAAGAAAGAGAAAGTCTTTACATTCAGCCTTCTTTTTTCCATATTCCGATTACAAGGACTGTCATATCATCCCGAATACGGCCGCGGGCCTGGTGAATACAGAAGTTTAATATGGAATTCGCCATTTCCCCGGGATTTTCCAGATTGGTACTGCCGATCAGTTCAGAGAGCATGTCCTCGCCGATGCCCTGGGAGAGCGCGTCCAATATACCGTCGGAAACCATTACGATGTAATCTCCGTCCATGAGAGTGCGGCCTACGGCTTCTATTTCCGTCTTCTGAAAAATGCCAAGAGGAAGATTGCCTGAGGAAATCCTGTCCACAAGATGCTGCCTTTTTATGTAGGAGGCGGCGCTTCCAACCTTTACGAAGCGGCATTCCCCGCTGTAAAGATCCATACTGCACAAATCCAGTGTGGACATGTTGGAGGTATCCCCTCCTGCCAACAAAGCGCTGTTGATCATCTGGATGGCAATATCCATCTGAAAACCTGCCTCCAGGAATTTTTGCATCAGCTCCACCACCATAGTACTGTCAGTACAGGCCTTGTCACCTGATCCCATGCCATCAGAAAGAACGGCGGTAAGGTTTCCGGTATCCGTTTCAAAAAAGGCATAATTATCCCCGGAAATCCTTTCGGTCTCCTTCACGGCCTTTGCCACGCCGGTAAGGACATGAAACCTTGCCTCCTCTACATAAAAGAAGGTCTGCCAGCCTTCACCCACAAAAAAGGCATTGTCCTGTGCGCTTACAAGATGCATATTCAGAAGAACAGACAAAAGGTCGCCTACCTCCTCTGAAGAAAGAGAGTTTTTCTTCAGATTCTTCATGGTGAGAGAAACCTCCATACGGCCGGCCTCATTCTCAATCAGATAGAGATTTTTCAGTTGGATATCCACTTCCCGAAGGGCATGGGAAATCTGCTTGAACCGTCTCTCGCCCATGGGAATGCATCTTCTGGACTCGTCCGCAAGCTGGGTCATGATCTGGGCCATTTCCTGAAGATGCTCGATCATCAGCCCCTTATTTTCGTTTAATCGTTTCTGCCAGATATAATCCCTTCTGTCCGAGTCAAATTCGCCGGGCATACGCTCCCTGCTGTTCTCCGAATCCTTAAAGCTTTCTGCCAGTTCCCGGATGGAATCGGCATAGGTGAGAAGCTTCCTTCTTCCATATTCCGGTAATATACTGTTAAATTCCTCTCTTTCGGCTGCCATCTGTCTTTTCATATGCCCTCCTGTTGTAAAATATTCTCTTGTAGAAGAACATTATACAAAGGAAAGCGGGAAAAATATGTCATAAAAACGCGATGCCTACACAAAATATTCTGACAAACTAAAATCGTCTGCGCATAAGAAAAGCAGGCAGAGCCTGCTTTAATTCTCATTTTTAAATAGTATTTCACCCTCGTACACCAGACCCAGTTTGTCCCGGGCCACCTCTTCCACATATTTCTTGGTATGGGTGTATTTTTCAAACTCTTCTATTTCCTGCGCACGTTTTTGCTCGGCTTCTATCTGTTCTTCCAGTGCCGCTTCTTTTTGGCGGTAGGTATCCTTCTTTGCCTTGAGCTGTACGCTGTCGAAAGCTACCACGATCAGCAGCATAATTACCACGATGTAGGCCAGAAACATACCAAAACGGTTCTGCCGTTTCTTTTTATATGCTGCTTTTTTTGCCATGACTTCCTCTTTATTCCTGTAATATTTCAGATCGATGATTACACATTAATGTCTGCATAATGTTATTTTAAGTAATTTCAATTTCCCCGTCAACCTGTTTTTTGCGCATTTTCCGACTTTCTTTCCTTTTCGCGAAAAAACTGTTAAAAAACGGACTGCTTTTCGATACAGAAAACGAACAGGACGCAGAAGAATGCGGAGAATGCAAAAAAGAATATGAAATATGCGTTCTATCAGCATGGACACGGAATTAATGACCAGAGGGCTGACGCTTTTTTTGTAGGCAATCATTCCGAGCGATGCTCCAACAACGGCAAACCATCGCAGGATACCGTTATTTTCTTCGTAGAGCATATAAAAAACGCCGATTGCGCAGGCAATCCAGAACAGCATATCCTCCAGAGAAATGAGAAGGTTACTGTGTCTGATCAAACGGCGCAATATTAAAAAGCCATCATATATAAAGGTAATAATGATACCCATTAAAAAGGAATGCAGAAAAAAGGTGACTTCACCTACAATGTTCTGGCTCATGGGCATCTACTTAAACAGGCGGGAAAGAAGGGATTCCCCTTTGCTGCCCGACCCGGCCTGTTCTGAGTAAGTGAAGCTGTCGATCCGTCCGTCCACATCCACTTCCCCCTTATCTAAGGTAAGTCTGTTCACGTGCAGCTCAACACCCTTGATCATCAGCATTCCCTGTTCTGTTTCCAGTATGATTTCATTTTCATCAAAGGACAGGACGTCGTTAACGCCTGTTAAATTACATGTTCTCCTGTTGGATAGTGTCAGTTTGTGCGCCCGCTTGTTAATGTTGGTTAAATCTTCCATAATACACCATGCCCTTTCCTCTAAGAGATTATATTAATGAAAGGGAGATTATAGAATCAGATTTTGTGATTTTTTATAAATAGCGGAACAATTCCTTAGCCTCTTCTTTCCGTACGGTTTCCTGCACACTTAAAACCTCTACCTTTACCTCTTTGTTCCCAAATGCAATGGTTATCACATCCCCCTCCTTTACGTTGGCGGATGCCTTGGCCGGTTTGTCATTTATGAGGACTCTGCCTGCATCACAGGCCTCATTTGCCACAGTTCTTCTCTTAATCAGCCGGGAAACCTTCAGATATTTGTCAAGTCTCATGTCTTCTCCTGTTATAAAAAGAACCTGCCTTGGCAGGTTCTTTGAATAATTCCTGTGAATAATCCTGATTCCTATGCGTTAATCAGATCCTTTAAAGCCTTGCCTGCTTTAAATTTGGGAGCTTTGGAAGCTGCAATAGGCATAACCTCGCCTGTCTGAGGATTTCTGCCGTCTCTGGCTGCTCTCTGGGATACTTCAAAAGTACCGAATCCAACCAACTGAACCTTTCCGCCCTTCTGTAATTCTTCTGAAACAACATCAGTAAAAGCCTTTAAAGCCTTTTCTGCATCTTTCTTGGATAAACCAGATTGCTCTGCCATAGCGGCAACTAATTCTGTTTTGTTCATATCGAACTCCTCCTCTTTATATGAGTGATTTTTTCTTAGATGTCTCTTTTGAAACGCCTATATCTATATATATCGTCTTTGGATATGTTTGTCAAGGTAAATTTGCCCATTTTAGGAGATTTCCCGGTTTGGCAATCCCCGGGAAGTCAGCCCTTTTGCCTTATGTATTCTTGTTGGAATTATCGGTAAGGGAATTATCGCTGACCGAATTACCACTAACCGAATTGCCGCTGACAGTATCGTTCTGATTTGACTGGTTATTATTGTCAAGAGAATTACCGCTGACAGTATTCTGTCCATAGGAACCTTCAGGATCAAGCTCCGGGAAGGAGTAGGTGGCGTCTCTGCCGTCATCTGCAACTACGATATTGTGGCTTCTGGTGATGTATCCGGCCTTGCGCAGGGTGATTGTGTGCTCGCCGGGAGTCTTGTCGTAAGTTACAGGAGCAATTCCCATATAGAGATTATCCTGATACACATCTGCACCGACAGGAGCTTCGATGGTGATCTGAGCTTCTTTGCTTTCCTCATCAGAGGAAATGCTGTTTCCGGAAACGGTAGTCTTCTCCGTCAAATTCATTTTGACAGTAAGGGTATCATTTCCGTCAACCTGTATGTACTGTGAAAGACTGTCATAACCTGAAGCCTCTGCAGTTACCATATGAAGACCTAAGGAAAGCCTGACGGGATAAGTGGTTTTGACACTTTCGTTGTCTACGGAAACACTGGCATTGTCCGGCGTAATTTCGAATATGACCACACCGCTGTCCGGTGCGGGAATTTCAATATCGCCAAGATCCAGCGAGGTTATTTTATCACGTTCAATGGTAATGTCTCTCGTCTCTTCGATTCCTTCACCGCTTAAACGGACCGTATAGGCGCCCTCCGGTATGGTGAGCAGCATATCCGGAGCAATCTGGGAAATAAGAGTTTGTCCCACCTCGATCCAGCCTCCTAAAAGGGCTTCGTCATTGATAAGCTCCAGATAACCATGTCCCTGATCCACAGTGATGCTCATAACCTTGTTTCCCATTCCGTTAAAGGTGAGGACATCCTGATGGATAATCTGATCCAGCTCAATTGGCCGGCCGGCTGAAAAGGCAAATACATTGCTCTCCAGCCCGTAGTTTTCTTCCCCGATAGTGACACTGCCGTTTCCCTGATTAAAGCTGTATTTGGAGATTCCCTCATAGCGCCAGGCATCGCCGGAGAGAGTGACTGCGCCAAGCCTTTCAAGGTCTTTGTTGTAGGTGATTTCGGCAATATCCCCTTCCCTGAGCTGAGCTATGGACATGGGACTTCCGTATTTATCCTGAATTATGGTAGCGCCGTCATAGCTCAGGGTCATAGATTCGTTCCTGTCTATTCCGAACAGAGAAAGGGACTGATCATTCTCGTGGATGGAGGCTATGATTACTGATGCGGAGGAAGTGAAAATATTTAGAGGTTCTTCTTCCCCGCCATTTTCGTAGGCACTCTCGAAAGTGGATTCCTGAGCCAGGCTGGCAGCGCCGCACCCCGTCAGGATAAGGCACAGGCCGCAGAGAGCCAGCCGGGTAATCTTATGTATATTTTTCTTCTTTTTCATTCTAATACCTCTTTTTCAGAAAAATCTGCTTCTTAAGTATAGCACGTAACGGGAAATAATGAAAGAACTAAGATAATCCGTATCGGGTTTTAAATTTTTCCAGAAAGGCCTGTTTTTCCTTTTCCTGTTCTGCAACTCTTTTCAGTTTTTCCAGATTTTTTCCGGGAATCCATGCCTTCCCGGAATTGTAATAAAAATTGACAATTTTCCAGAACTTTTCAGGGTAGGCCAGCCGATAGTATAATTGCCTGTATTCTTCCTTTTCCATAGGTCTTATTTTATCATAGGAGTCCACCAGTTCAAAACCGATTTTTTCGGCCCAGTTGTTTTTTTCGAGCAGTTTTCTCATGAACAGATACAGATCCCTGACAGGACTGTCCAGAGCGCATTTCTCAAAATTGATCAGGGTGATCCCGTTTTCACAGAACATAATATTATGATGCTGATAATCCCCGTGGCAGGCAAAATATACTTCCCGTTCCCGCAGGGCTCCGTTTTGGAAAAAGCGAAGTTCTTCGGTGATCTGCAGTGCCAGATTGAAAAAATAGTCATAGGTTTGCAGCAGGCAGATTTCAAAATCTGTTTTCTGGCTTCGATCCTTTAAATATTTCCGTACCCGGCGCAGCTCCTTATTATGACGCTCAAATTCCAGATGAGCCGGCCGGGAGACGTAAGCGCCGGGCAGAGGCGTATCTGTGCAGGCGGCGTTATGAAATCTGGCAAGTGTATTCATGGCCAGGGCGCATTCGCTCATATCCCGGACATTGCATTCCCGCCCATCAAAGTAAGTTTTAAGAACGTAGTATGTCCCGTCCTGATCCCGGGTTAAAAGCTCCTGATCTTTATTTCTCAAAAGATGCTCTACATTTCCAAAGCTGTTTTCCGCTGCCATAGTAAGCAGGGCGTCCTGGAACACTGCCTTCTCCCTGTGCCCGGCATATTCCTTTAAGGTCAAAAGACCCTGTGTTGTTTCGCAAAGAACAGCGCCCCGTCCCTTCCAGGTACGAAGCACCTCTATATCATAATTTTCCAGCAGACTGACGCTTCTGTCATTCACAGCGATTACCCCCAAATTGTGTCATATCCTATCATATGAGTAACCGCTATAAAGTATTACTTAAAATCCCCGGCGCTGCTGTCTGCTATTTTCAGTAAGGTTTCCCGCTCATTAAGGGAAGGATCTTCTATTACCATATCAAGGAGATTTTGGAGCGTTTCGCCAAGTTCCCGTCCGGATTTCAGGCCGGTATGGTCTATTAAATCCCTGCCTGATATTGCCAGGGTTTTAAGAGAAACACATTGCCTCTCATCCATAATCTGGCGATAGATTTGGTAAACCATTTCCAGGTTTTCCTCTTTTTCCATGCGCTGAAAGGTGCTCTGGGCTTTCAGATCAGCCAGCTTTACATCATATAAAAGGGGGAAAATATCTTCTCCCATCCGCAAAATGGCTCTTCTCACGTATTTGGGTTCAGGCAGGACTTTCTGGTCATGATATTTTACAAGTCTTGTCACCATGGAAATAGTATGATTGTCAAACTTAAGCCGTTTTAAAACGCTCCCGGCTATTTCCTCGGAGACGGCAGGATGACCATGGAAATGATGAATGCCATTTTCGTCCGCAGTCTGTGTCAAAGGTTTACCGATGTCATGAAACAGCATGGCAAGACGTAAAATCTTATTTGGACTTATTTCCTGCATGGATTTAAGAATATGCTCCCCTACACTGTAGCAGTGATGGGGATTATTTTGTTCAGTCTCCATACAGGCGTCAAATTCAGGCAGGATAATCCGGGTGATTCCGGTTTTGTAAGCAATCCTGAGATTTTCCGGGTGGGGAGAAACTGCCAGCTTGGTCAGTTCGGCCTGGATCCTTTCCGCACTTACATGGCTCAGATTAGGGGCCAGTTCCCGTATGGCATCCAGCGTCTGTGGATCAATTTCGTACCCCAGCCGCGCGGAAAAACGCACCGCCCGCAGCATGCGCAGGGCATCTTCTGAAAAGCGTTCTCTGGGACTGCCCACGCAGCGGATTATTCCGGCATTTAAATCCTTTATGCCCCCGAAGGCATCTACCAGTCCCGTCCGGTCATTATAGGCCATGGCGTTAACGGTAAAGTCCCTCCGCTTTAAATCTTCTGTCAGGCTGGAGGTAAAGGTGACTTCTTTAGGATGTCTTCCGTCCTCATAATCACCGTCAATGCGGTAGGTGGTGACTTCAAAGCCTTCCTTATCCAGCATGACAGTCACCGTCCCATGCTTGATACCGGTGTCCAGCGTGCATGTAAAAAGCCTTTTGACCTGATAAGGGGAGGCCGAGGTAGTGATGTCCCAGTCATCCGGAATCTGCCCTAAAATGGAATCACGAATACAGCCGCCTACGGCAAAAGCTTCGTAGCCGGCCTTTGTGATGGTATTGATGATGTATCTGACTTTTTCAGGCAGTAAAATTGTGACGGTTTCAGACATTGTTTCCTTTCTTCAGGGGAAGAGCCTGATAAGCAGCTTAGTAAGCTTTTCCCCAGTAAACCATTTTTTTCGCTGGCTTTCCACAGCATACGCAGGTATCGGAAAGGTGTTCCTGCTCAAAAGGCATACAGCGGCTGGTAACGCCCAGCTTCTCCTTGATCGTCTCCTCGCAGGCCTGCTCCCCGCACCACATGGCTTTCACAAAACCGGATTTCTCAGCGAAAATTTTTTCGAATTCTTCTTTGGACGTGGCCGAATAGGTGTGTTCCTCCAGGTGGCGTTTGGCTTTTGCCAGCATATCGCCCTGAATCGTTACAAGCAGCCCTGCAACCGTTTCTTTAAGCTGATCCAGAGAAACCTCAATTTTTTCTCCGGTGTCGCGGCGGCAGATAACACATTTACCGGCCTCGATATCCTTAGGACCGATTTCCACTCTGAGGGGAATACCGCGCATTTCCTGCTCGGAGAATTTCCAGCCGGGGCTCTTGTCGCTGTCATCAACCTTTACCCGAAAGTCTCCAAGCGTCTCCTGCAACTTGCGGGCTGTTTCAAGAACGCCTTCTTTTTTCTGCTGGATGGGGATGATCATCACCTGGGTAGGGGCAATTTCAGGAGGCAGAACCAGGCCGGAATCGTCTCCATGTACCATGATGATTGCGCCGATGATTCTGGTGGATACGCCCCAGGAGGTCTGATGTACATATTTAAGCTGGTTATCTTTGTCGGTAAACTGGATGCCGAAAGCTTTTGCAAAGCCGTCGCCGAAGTTGTGGCTTGTGCCGGACTGCAATGCTTTGCCGTCATGCATCAGAGCTTCTATAGTATAAGTAGCTTCTGCGCCTGCAAATTTTTCTTTTTCTGTTTTGCGCCCCTTCACAACGGGAATGGCAAGAACCTCCTCACAGAAGTCTGCATAGACGTTCAGCATCTGTTCCGTTCTCTCCTCTGCCTCCTGCGCAGTGGCATGGGCGGTATGGCCCTCCTGCCACAAAAATTCACGGGAGCGAAGGAAGGGTCTTGTTTCCTTTTCCCAGCGGACAACGCTGCACCACTGGTTATAAACCCTGGGAAGGTCCCGGTAAGAATGGATATCCCCTTTATAAAAATCGCAGAAAAGGGTTTCCGATGTGGGTCTGACGCACATTCTCTCCTGCAGAGGATTCAAACCGCCGTGAGTCACCCAGGCCACCTCGGGTGCAAAGCCCTCCACATGGTCTTTTTCCTTCTGCAAAAGGCTCTCAGGAATAAACATGGGCATATAAACGTTCTCGACTCCCACAGCCTTAAAACGCTCGTCCAGCCGTTTCTGAATATTTTCCCAGATAGCATATCCTGCAGGCTTGATCACCATACATCCCTTTACATTGGAGTAATCGATTAATCCTGCTTTTGTCACCACATCCGTATACCATTGGGCAAAATCCTCATTCATGGATGTGATTGCTTCCACTAATTTTTTCTCTGCCATTTTTCCTCCTCCTCTTAAATCACATAACGAAAGGGTGGCACACCATCTCCATCCCACAAGGGACCGGAATCCGGCGGTACCACCCTGCTTCATGTATAAACAGCCGCCGCTTCAGGCAGGAGACTGTTTGAAACATTCTCTTCTGCTGGCTTGTGTGTGTACTGATCCTTTTCTTCGTCATGTTAAATTTAACTTAAAATTGTAGTACCATGATTGTAGATAAAAATCCCCGGTTTGTCAACCTTTTGAATCAGGGAATTAATTTCGCTGTAACTCTTTCATCATGCCAAAGTAATTCTATTTTACATCCATAAGTGAAGATTTCTACTGTT
>ERZ808046.493-NODE-493-length-32844-cov-16.558336_pt1 | contig 32844 bp, 34 predicted proteins | sample MGYA00380196_ERZ808046 | MGnify/ENA primary metagenome ERZ808046 (study PRJEB31490, sample SAMN06133421) | mouse gut metagenome | isolation source: Z6_2 | host: mice | place: China: Chengdu | collected 2015-05 ...
CCGCGAGCAACGAGCCAAGCGGGCATGCTTGCATGCACATTTGGCGACTGCCGCGAGGGTCAAATACCCCGCTGCTCCGCAGCGCTACAAATTTGATTCCCCGTTGCTTGCAGCGGAGTATTTGACTTATCTTTATCAGGAAATCAAAAAATGAAAGGAGTCCACTAAGATGGCAATTATTTCAAGAGAACAGATCGTAGAAGGGTTAGAGGAGATCCTCGGAAAAGAGCAGGTAATCACAGATGAGCAGGTATTAAAAGAGAGCAGCCTGGACAGATACAGAAAGTATGAGCAGGTATGTGAAGTGTATACACAGCCGATCCCGGCAGCAGTTGTATATGTGAAGAGTACGCAGGAAGTGGCAGATGTATTGTCTTTTGCAAATGAGAATGAGATCAATGTAGTTCCAAGAACCGGACATTCCGCTATCGAGGGCGGTCTGGAGACAGCGCTTAAGGATTCTATCGTAATCGATGGCTCTACCATGAACAAAGTGATCAAGGTAGATGAATACAACATGCAGGTAACATGTCAGTGCGGCGTTCCGCTTCAGGAGCTTGACGACATGCTGAGGGAGAGAGGATATACAACCGGACATTCACCGCAGTCCAAGCCTTTGGCACAGATCGGAGGCCTTGTAGCAACAAGAAGTATCGGACAGTTCTCCACACTGTACGGCGGAATCGAGGATATGATCGTTGGTATGGAGGCAGTATTCCCGAATGGAAAGGTATGCCGGATCAAGAATGTTCCGAGACGTGCAGCAGGTCCGGATATCAGGCATATCATCTGCGGAAATGAGGGAGCTATCTGCTTTATCACAGAGGTAACACTGAAGCTCTTTAAATGGCAGCCGCAGAATAACCGTTACATCGGATACAAGCTGGATGATGAGTATATGAAGCTTGGATTTGACTGTCTGAGAGAGGTTATGGTGGAGGGATACAAACCATCCTTTGCAAGGCTTTATGACGCGGCAGACGCACAGCAGCATTTCAGCGCATGGTTAGAAGAGGGCAAAGCAATCTTGATCTGGATGGCAGAAGGTCCGGCCAATATCACGCCGGCGATCGAGGAAGGCATTAAGGGACTAATGTCAAAGCATCCGGAGCTTGAGGAAGTAGATCCTGCATTGATCGAGAAATGGTACGGCGGACTGAACTGGGGACCGGAGCAGATCGCAGAGGAAAAAGAAGAGATTCTGGCAACACGTAATATCGGCATTACGACGGAAGTATCCGGAAGCTGGGACAACATCTATGAGATCTATAAGACTGCATGTGACAGGATACTGGAAGAAGTGCCGGATATGACATTGATGGGAGGACACTCTTCACATAGTTATATTAACGGAACAAATATGTATTTTGTATATTACTACAATGTCGTAGACTGTGCTCCGGAAGAAGAGATCAACAAATATCATGACAGGATCAACCAGATCATCTGTGAGCAGGTTATTAAATACGGCGGCTCTATCGTACATCATCATGGTCTTGGAAAAGCAAGGGCAAAATATGTAACGCAGGAATACGGTTCATCCTACTATATGCTCAAGACGTTAAAGCAGGCATTTGATCCAAACGGCATTATGAATATGGGAACTTTAATCCCATTGAGGAAATAATCTATGAAAATACTCGGATGTTTTAAAGTGGTTCCGGATCTTGACCTGATTGTGGAAGAAGATTGGAATATTGAGAATCATCTTCATATAGATACCGGATATGCCAAACTGATCTGGAACTGTTTTGATGAAGGAGCATTGGAGATGATGTTAAGACTTTCTGACTTGTCAGAAGGTCTTAATGTCGTATACAAATTGAGCGCTCTTACCATTGGCAGGCAGAAAACAGAAAGCTTTTTGAAGACTCTGTATGCGCTTGGTTTCTCAGAAGGAGCAAGAATTTGTGTGGAAGAGGAGGAGGAGATATTGTTTTCGCCGGAAATGATTTCGGAGGGCATCGCGAATTATGTGAAAAAAATTGAAGGGCAGGATGTAATTCTTACCGGAATCCAGAGCTCTGACGGGAATAATAAAATGACTCCTTATCTGCTGGCAGAGAAGCTTGGATGGCCGTGTATTACACAGGTGATCGGTCTGGAACCGATAGATGAAGAACAGCTGAAGGTCACAAGCCAGGTATCAGGGGGATGTATAGTACGGAAAGTGAAAACTCCGTGTGTGCTTGCAACAGGCAATGCTCCGTGCTCCTATCTCCGAATACCGACGCTGAAAGCTAAGATGAAGCTGGGGAAGCGCCCGGTTACGCGGCTCATGCCGGAGGATATGGGAATGTCAGAAACTGCTGAGAGCGTACGGGTAACTGCACTGAATCCGATAAACAGAAAACGGAATACTGTTGTAATAGAAGCTGACTCACCTCAGGAGAAGGCAAGGTGTCTTTATGAAAAATATCTGAAAGAGAGGTTATCTGAGCTATGAGATATCATTTTGTTGTAAATGGTTATGCAGACGATGTCCTCAGACAGATGGAAGAACAGATGGGATTTGCACAAAAGTATCTGAACGGGATGGAACAGGGCGAGGCAATTATCTATTGCCGGTCTGCTGAAGATGTGCAAAAGCTTGAGCGGCATCATTCAAAAGAGGCCGTGCTTATCAGCGCCAGAGAATATGCGCCGGAGGCGGTTCTCCATGGGCTTTGTGACCGGATAGCAGACGGGGGATTATACATTTTTGGAAATGACGACGCCGGCACCGAGCTTTCGGTACGTATGGCGGCAAGACTTTCCGGCAGCTCAGTTACGGAAGCAGAGAGTTTGTGGCTGTCAGAGGAGTCGGCAGGAGACAGTGAATTAATTAATAAAATACATGTAATGAAGATGGTATATGCGAACCACATGGAAGCTGCCTTTGTTATGGAGAGAGAGCCTTATTGTATCAGCCTTGCAAGGGGAGCAGCGAGTCAGGAACTCAGGATGGGCAGCTTTGTCATCAAAGAAGAAATTAGCTGTGAGAATATGGCGGAGCATATTGTGTCGCAGGAATTTTACCCGGAAGCTTTGGCAGGAGGACTTGACGAGGCAAAGGTTATTTTGGCGGCAGGGCGCGGCGTAAAGAATAAAGAGAATATGGCGGTGATCGACAAGACTGCCAGAGGCCTTAAAGCAGAGGTGGCAGTCAGCCGTCCGGCAGCGATGAATGCGTGGAAGCCTATGAACCGGCTGATCGGTGTTTCGGGAGCTATGGTAGGACCCGAGGTCTGTATTACGGCAGGAGTATCAGGGGCGGCGGCATTCTATGCAGGAATCGAGAAAAGTAAATTCATCGTTGCGATCAATACAGATGAGAAAGCTCCGATCATGAAGATGGCAGATGTGGCAATTGTCGATGATTTCCTTCCGATAATGGAAGAATTAAATAATATCTGCAAATAGATGAAAAGAACAGGTGGTAAAGATATGTCACAGAATATTTATCCAATGGGCGGACAATACGAAGAATATCTTACGGATGAATCCAAATACAGCGGATATGCAGACAGCATATCCTTTCCGGAGACTTCGGGCGAGGCGGCAGAGATCTTGAAAGAGTTATCTGACAGGAAAGTACCTATAACTATACAGGGTGCAAAGACGGGTATTGTAGGCGCTGCGATCCCTAAGGGCGGTCATATCCTGAACCTTTCCCATATGAATCAGGTACTGGATTCATGGATGGAAGAAGACGGGACAGGACGGATATCGGTCCAGCCGGGAATCAATCTGATAGACTTAAGGAAAGAAATCAATAATCTGTTCCGGAAAAATCCGCAGTTCTGGCCGGTAGATCCGACAGAGACTTCAGCCAGCGTCGGAGGTATCGCAGCATCCGGCGCTCAGGGGATCAGCCGTATTTTATATGGGAAAAGTGAGCAATATATTGAGTCAGTAAGCATTATGAATTATCGGGGGCAGACCATAAAGCTTCGCCGGGGAGAGAACAGGGAGCTTTCGGATACAGAGCAGGCGGATGCGCTTGAACTGGTGCTTGGAAAAGAAGGAATTACCGGAATCATCACAGAGCTTACATTGAAGCTGGTTCCGAAACCGGAAGCAGTCTGGGGGATCGCATTTTTCTTTGAAGAAGATGCGGATGCGGCAAAGTTTGTAGATGATTTGAAAACGGGTATGCCAGAAAGCGGGTCGGCGGCTATAGCAGCAGTAGAATATATAGACAGGATAAGTCTTGATATGATTGAGTCAAGAAAAGCTACTATGACGAAGATAAAAGAGCTCCCGGATATCAGGCCGGAGGTCGCGGCCATGATATATACAGAGATTCATGGAGCAGAAGAGGGAATTGAAGAGATCGCGGAACAACTGATGGAGACGGCAATGGAGTGTGGGAGCGATTCGGAAGAAGCGTGGGCAGTGTCAGAAGAAGCAGAGGTAGAAAAGCTGCATGTATTCCGACATGCGGCGGCAGAGACGGTGAATCTGTTTATCGAAGAACAGCACAGGGAAGACGGCAGGATTACCAAGCTCGGCATGGATATGCTGTCTGAGGGTACATTTGCGGACGTATTGGAAGCTTTTGCGGAAGAACTCACCGCTGCGGGGCTTAAAGGATGTATCTTCGGACATGCAATGGAAAATCATCTCCATGTCAATATTCTTCCAGAGACGTATGAGGAATATTGCAGAGGAGTAGAGCTGGTGCGCAGGTGGGCATTGAGAATCAAAAATAAACAGGGAGCTCTGATCGGTGAACATGGTGTCGGAAAACTGAAAAGAGAAATGCTCGGCGATCTGCTCCCGGAAGAATATATAGAGAAATGCAAAAAGGCAAAAGAATTGTTCAATGCTGAGAATATGCTGAACAGGGGTAATATACTGGAAGCATTTTATTAGATGAAATGGAGAAGCATATGAGGATAGCAGTGTGTATGAAACAGGTTCCCGCCACATCAGAAGGAGATATGGATAAAGAGACTGGGATGCTAAAAAGAGCGGGACTTGAAGCAATCGTAAATACATATGATCTGGCGGCTTTGGAGGCGGCCCTTTGTCTGAAAGAGCAGACAGGAGCACAGATCCATGTATTTACCATGGGGCCGGAAAAAGCAGAGGCAGTACTTAGGACAGCATATGCAATGGGATCGGATATGGGATATCTGATCTGTGGGAAGGAATTCGCAGGATCCGATGTCTTGGCTACTTCGTATACTTTAATGCAGGCGATCGAATCTGTCGGAAGGTTTGAGATGATTTTGTGCGGCCGTCAGACAACAGACGGAGATACAGCACAGGTGAGCGGCGCTTTGGCACGTTGGATGAATATGCCCCATTTTAACTGGGTGAAGCGAATAGAGCTTAAAGATAACGAAAGGTTTAAGATATCTTACTGCATGGAACAAAGAGAAGTAGAGGCAGAGGTACAATCGCCATGCTTGTTATCTGTAGAGAGAGAAGCTTTCATTCCCAGAATGCCGTCATTAAAATTGAAGATCAGCGGGAAAAAGAAACCAATCGGCAGGATTTCCATAGAGGATTTTAAGAATACGGATGTAAAGGATTACGGGCTGTCCGGCTCTGCAACAAAAGTAAAAAGAATCTTCCCGCCAAAGCGGACAGAGAAGAAAGAGGTTGTCAGTCTGGATAAAAAAATGGCTGCAGATTATATTATGACGGTATTAGGATCATGTATACAGGAGGGACTGCAATGAGAGAAAAGGAAATAGCCAAGTGGTCCGGTATCCTTGTATATCTGGAATGTTATAAGGGGCACATTCATAAAGCAGGGATTGAATTAATCGGTGAAGCTTATCGGCTTTCCAGACAGACGAGGGAAGAGGTATATGTCCTGGGAATAGGAGAGGACATGAAACGTATTCAAGAAGAGCTTACCGGATATCCGATCGAATGCGCATACCTGTATGAGACAGAAGATGAATATACACCGCTCTGGTACGAAGAGATCGCAGCAGAGTGTATCAGGCGATTGAAGCCGGCGATCGTGCTGATCGGCGGAACTTTGGAAGGGCGCTCGCTGGCTCCGAGACTCGCGGTTGCGTTTCGGACAGGACTGACGGCAGACTGCACTGCGCTTTCTATTGCAGAGGATGGCGGGCTGATACAGACCAGACCTGCATTTGGAGGAAATGTGATGGCAAGTATTGTAACGCCAGAGCGCAGGCCGCAGTTTGCAACAGTTCGTCCGGGAGTCGTAGAAGCGATTGAGAAAAACAATCTGAAGGATACGGCCTATATTAGAAAAACAGTACAGAATAAAAATATAGATATTATAAGAGTATTGAAATCGATACCTGTAGAGGCACAAGAGGACATTACGAAGCAAAAAGTTCTTGTCGTTGCAGGCAGAGGCGTGAAAAAAAAGGAAGACCTTGCCATGTTAAGAGAGCTTGCCGGGCTGCTTGGCGGGAAGATGGCGTCAAGCCGTGCCCTCGTTGAGAAGGGGTGGACGAAAGCCGCAGAGCAGATCGGGTTATCGGGGAACACAGTCAGTCCCGAGTATATGATAACCTGCGGGGTATCTGGTACAGTACAGTTCATGGCGGGTATGAGAAATACAAAGAATATTATTGCAATCAATACAGACGCAAATGCACGGATATTTGACGTTGCGCATTATCCGGTATGTGCAGACCTGTATGATATAGTTCCTGAGTTGATTCAGAGATTAAAAAAGGGAAGGAGTGAGATAGCTGAAGCTTAAATATGAGCTTACAAAAGAAGAAATAGAAGAAACGCTGCTCTGCCTTGACTGGAAGCGGGAAGGGGGATTAAAGAGTGTAAATCTTGTAATTTTAAGTGTACTTGGGGTGGCGGTTTTAGCAGCATATATAAAGAATCCCGAACGTTTTTTTCTGTTTTTCATACTGCTTATGATTATTTTGATGTTGTTTTATCTATGGTACGGACCGCAGTGGCAGAGAAGAAAAACGGCAGAGAGGATGATTGACCGCGGAGGCAGCTATCAGCTCATGATTGGAGATGACTATATTGAAGCGGCTGGTCAGAATAAGAGAATAAAACTTAAGGAGATGAAACTGAAATTTTATGTTTCGGGAAAAATGTATATATTAAGGGCGGACAGAGAGATCTATGCGATTCCAAGACGTATATTAGGCAGAGAGCGGGAAGAAAAACTGGTACAGCTTGCAAGAAAGTATCGGGCAGACACGGTAAATGTAGTGATAAAAAAGGAGTGAAATGAATGGGACATACTATGGATGAAAAGACAGTAAAATTGACGTTGCGAAAAGGCGTATTTTTCCCGCCATGGCTTTTACTGGTGGCAATGGTGATCGTCAGCCTGGCAAATGGCGATGCGTTTCTCTTAGGGCTGAATACTGTGACAAGCTGGATCTTAAATAATTTTGCGTGGGCGTTTAATCTGACTACGCTGGCGTGTGTTGCGACAGTGGTTTATGTATATTTTTCACCGCTTGGGAAAGTGAGGATCGGCGGCAGCAAGGCAAGGCCGATCATGAATTATATGAATCTGGTATGGATCACGCTTTGTACGACGATTGCTGCAGGGATTTTGTTCTGGGCGTGCGCGGAGCCGATGTACCATCTGTATGCGCCTGCAGTGGCAGAGGGAGCGGAGGCAGGTTCGGCAGAAGCAGCCGTATTTGCGATGAAGACAATGTTTCTGGAATGGACGTGGTCGCCGTATGCGATTTATACAGTGGCAACCCTCATTTTTACCTTTGTATTTTATAACATGAACCAGCCATATTCTATGGGCTCGGCTCTGGTTCCGGTGTTTGGCGACAAGATCAAAAAGTATAATGGAGCAGTTGACGTGCTTTGTCTGTTTGCGCTGTCGGCAGGTGTAGCGGCAGCTCTTGGAACAGGCGCGATGAACATTGCCGGCGGTGTGGAGCAGGTGTTTGGGATCAAGAGCGGTATGGTTTCGTGGGGCGTGATCATTGCTGTTATCGCGGCGGCGTTTATCCTTTCCAGTATTTCCGGCGTCATGAACGGAATCAGGATTTTATCCTCCATCAATGCAAAGGTGTATATGGTATTGCTTTTATTTGTCTTTATACTTGGACCGACTGCATTTATGCTGAATTTTACGGCTGAGTCGTGGGGGGCGTATATACAGGACTTTTTCAGGATGAGCCTGATGACAGGAGACATTTTCAAGGACGGATGGGCGAAGAGCTGGCCGAATTTTTACTGGTGTAACTGGCTGGCATGGACGCCGATCACAGCGGTATTCTTAGGAAAGATATTAAAGGGCTATACGATTAAAGACGCTATTAAATGCAATTTTATTATTCCGGCAGTTTTCAGTACGATCTGGATGGGATTATTTTCCACCGCTACAATATATTATGAGTTAAACGGAGCGGGATTATATGATATAATGTCTGAGAGCGGTGCGGAGTCAGTTGTATATTCGGTGTTTGAGCAGTTGCCGCTTTCTATGATCGTAATTCCGTTTTATCTGTTCATCGTATTCATCTCTTTCGTTACAGCGACGGATTCCAATACGAATGCTATGGCGGGATTATGCACAAGCGGAGTGACGCAGGATAAGCAGGAATCTCCGGCGTGGCTGAAGGCCGTATGGGGCATTACGATGGCGCTGACTACATGGATTCTGATCAGTTTTGCAGGAATCGACGGGATTAAGGCGGCATCGAATCTCGGCGGCTTTCCGAATATGTTCCTGATGATCATCATGATTGCAGGCTTATTGAAAATCGGTCTTAATCCGCAGAAGTATGATGTACATAAAGAAGACTATGATAGCGCAGGCAGGCCGATTGAAAGCGTGCGCCTGTCTATTGAGGTTTTGCAGGAGCAGAAGCAGGAGGAGTAAAAGGTGTCTTTAACAAAACAAAGCTTTCTGGAATCGACAGAAAAATGCCCGGTGATTCCGGAGATTAAAAATGACGAATGGCTGGAAGCATTAAAAGAGTCGGACAGCGATATCGCATATGTCCTGTACGGGGATATCTGCTCGATAGCTGATATTGTAGAAAGGGTGAGAGGATCGGGGAAAAGAGCGATTATTCATGTCGATCTGATCGTCGGCCTTTCTGCAAAAGAGATCAGTGTGGATTTTATTAAGAAATATACGGAGGCGGAAGGGATCATCAGCATGAAACCGGCAATGATCAAGCGTGCGAACGAGCTCGGCATGTTTACTATCCAGCGCTTTTATATGATGGATGGGTTCACGTATGCGAATATTGAGAAGCATGTAAAGAATTGTAATCCGGACGTGGTAGAGTTTCTGCCCGCAGGACTTTATAAGGTCATGAAATATCTGGCAGAGACGATAAAAAAACCGATCGTGGCAAGCGGGCTCACACAGGATAAAGAAGACATCATCGGTGCGCTGAAAGCGGGAGCGATTGCGGTTGCCACTACGAACCGCAGTCTGTGGGACTGCTAGCGGTTTTGATACAGATAGCTGCAGTGAGGTTATGCTGACCAGAAAGGGGGAAGCTATGAAAGCAGAAAAAGAATGTTTGGAGTGTTGCAGAAATAAAGTGTCAGGGCTTTTAGATCAGTACAGCGCTTCAGAGGATGTCAGAGCAATGATCTTAGAGCAGACGGAGAGGATACTGGGCCCGGCAGAAGATAAGTCTGCTCCCGTCTTAATGGCAGAAGTGATTTCCGCAGTGGAGACCTATCTTAATGTATCAGATTCCTACGAATATCCGAAGAAGAAGTATAACCAGATCCTTCTGGAACAGGAAGAGCGGGTACGCCGGGAAATCTCAGAGGAAGAAGATAAGTTCCTCGCAGGTATCCAATATGCTGTAATGGGAAACTATATAGATTTTGGAGCTATGTCTGATGTGAATGAAGAAAAGCTCAATGAACTATTGGGAAATCGTTCTAAGATCCGGCTCTCAGAGGATGAGACAGAACATTTGCGTCAGGAACTTGCGAATGCAAAGAAACTGGCATACATCACAGATAATGCAGGAGAGATCGTTCTTGACAAAGTATTCATCGAGGTAATCAAAGATTTATATCCCAAGCTGGAAATCGGCGTTATCGTCAGAGGAACTCCGGTATTAAATGATGCGACGTATATGGATGCTGAAGCCATAGGACTTACGGATACGGTTAAGGTGGTTTCGAACGGCACAGATGTTCCGGGGACGCCGCTGGATGAAGTAAGTGAGGCGGCCCTGTCATGGATTGAAGACGCGGATCTGTGCATTGCAAAAGGACAGGGGAATTTTGAGACACTGAGAGGCTGCGGAAAGAATATTTATTACCTTTTTCTTTGTAAATGTGAGCTGTTCGTAAGGAAATTCAGAGTAGAGCGTTTTACACCGGTGTTAAGTAATGAGACAAGGATTGTACAATATGCATAAAAATAGAATTTGGTTTTTTGCTATTATCACGATATTGACAATCTAATATTGTAGGGTTATAATGTGCGTAGTTACTAAAAGAGCGGAAGAGAGAGTAACTTTTACCTATGGAGATGGGTAGAAGTTGCTCTTTTTTTTATTCTCTGAGGGCGCTGGTGGAGAGTGATGTTCTGTTGATTCTTGTTGTGCGCAGATAGGAATCTACTCTTTTAGAGGAACATATTAAAATTGAAAGACGGAGGTAATTACAATGGTAAACATTAATGATTTTTCTATGGATTTCTTTTCACTGAAGGGTAAGAAAGCGATCGTAACAGGAGGAAACAGCGGACTTGGTCAGGCATTTGCACTGGCGCTTGCAAAAGCAGGAGCAGATATCTTCGCATTTGCATTTGTGGATGATGACGGAACAACGAAAAAGTTAATAGAGGATTGCGGAGTAAAATATACATTTATGCAGGGTGATTTGACAGAGGACGGTATGTGCGATAAGATCGCGGAGAAGTGCGTAGAGACATACGGACAGATCGATATCCTTGTAAACTGTGCCGGTATCTGCAAGATAGCCGATGTGCTTGATTTTGGCAGGGCAGAGTGGGATCCGATGATCGCGATCAACCTGACAGGAGCATTTGACTTAAGCCATGCAGTTGCCAAATATATGATTCCTCAGAAAAGCGGTAAGATCATTAATATCTGCTCGCTGTTCTCCTTCTTGGGCGGACTTGGATCCCCGGCATATGCTGCAATGAAGGCAGGACTTATGGGACTTACAAAAGCGTATGCAGATGAGTTAGGAAAATACGGTATCTGTGTAAACGGTATTGCGCCGGGATATTTCCAGACAGCTATGACAAGTGGAACGGGAAGCGGAAATGAAGATGATCCGAAGTATATTGCGATCAAAAATCATATTCCGGCAGATCGCTGGGGCGAGAGACAGGATCTTATGGGCGCGACCGTATTCCTTGCAAGCCACGCTTCCGATTATGTGAACGGTACTTTGTTAGTAGTAGACGGCGGATATCTTGTGAGATAATGCATGAAGAGGGGACGATAGCATGAGCGAAAAATATATCATTGGCATTGACGAAGGCTCACAGAGCGCGAAGATAACGATTTTTGACACAAAAGGAAATATTATCTGCGAGGATAAAGAACCGCTCAGACCGTATGATCTGCCAAGGCCGGGCTATGTGGAGCATCCAGATGACGACTGGTGGGACGCAATCTGTGCTGCATCGAAAAAATGTATGGCGAGGTTTGAGGGCGATGCAAAGGATATCGTTGGAATCGGCTTGTGTACGATACGCTGCTGCCGTGCTTATCTGAAAGAAGACGGTACTCTGGCACAGCCGGCGCTTAGTTGGATGGATATCCGCGTATCACAGCCATATGACCATGCGAATCCGGATGTCAGATGGATCTGTGCTTCTTCGGGATACATTACGAACCGTCTGACAGGAGAATTCAAAGATACGATTGCAAATTATGAGTACGGCTGGCCGGTAGATGTGGATAACTGGAGATGGTCGGACGATCCAGAAAGCTACAAGGCAACAGGGATGCCTAAGGAAATGCTCTTTGATCTGGTAATGCCGGGGGAAATTCTTGGATATGTGACAAAGGAAGCCTCTGAGCGGACAGGACTTCCAGAGGGAGTTCCGGTGGTGGCTACTTCTAACGATAAAGCGGTAGAAGGACTGGGAACAGGCTGTATGGGAGAGACTACGGCGTGCCTGTCTCTTGGAACCTACACTACCGCTATGATGGAAGGTAAAGAGAATTTGAAAGGAACTTCCTATGCGTGGCCCAAATTCTCCTGTGTGCCGAATAAATATCTTTATGACAGCAACGGAATCCGCAGAGGTATGTGGACAATAAGCTGGTTCAGAGAAGTGCTTGGCGAGAGCTATATAAAGATGGCGAAAGATATGGGAATGTCTGCGGAAGAACTTCTGAGCGAGGAGGCAGAAAAGGTTCCGACTGGAAGCGACGGACTCATGACAGTACTTGACTGGCTGGCTCCGGTGGATGCCCGCTATAAGAAAGGTATTATGATCGGATTTGACGGAAGACATACCAGAGGGCACATTTACCGCTCTCTTTTAGAAGCAGTGGCAATGACTATGAAAAAGCATGTAGATGATATGAGCAACGAGGTCGGCGTTACGCTTGATAAGATGATCGTAACGGGAGGCGGTTCTAACAGCAATCTGTTCATGCAGATACTGGCGGATGTGTTTGATATGTGCACTATAAGAAATGAAGTAAACGGTGCGGCAGGACTTGGCTCGGCAATCTGCGCGGCAGTTGCGGCAGGCGTATATGACGGATTTGATGAAGCGGTGGAAGGAATGATACGCATTAAAGATACATTTGAACCGAATCCAGAGAATGTAGAGCTGTATAAGAAAATGCTTCCGGTCTACCTTGGAATCACAGAGCATACAGACGAAGTGCTTAAGAAGACATATGAAATATTCAGTTAATTAAAAATACATACTTCCTCCTACTTAAAATATCCCTGTGGAGACTTGCCTGAGAACAAGCTGTCTGCGGGGATTTTTAAGTTAGATAACAGAAATTCAACAGAAGGGAGTGGAAGAAGATGAAGAAACCATTGATCATGCTCACGAATGATGACGGAATCCGAAGCCCGGGCTTAATGGCGGCAGCAGAGGCAGCGGCGGCATATGGGGAGTTGTTTATTGCAGCCCCGGCTGTGCAGCAGACCGGGATGGGCAGAGCATTTCCAAGAACGGAGGGAAGCGGAATAATCGAAGAGACGTTAATGAATGTTGAGAGTAGAGATTATAGGGCATACGCGGTACACGGTTCCCCGGCGCTGGCAGTCGCTCATGGGGTGATGGAATTGTCTGAGAGAAAGCCGGATCTATGTATAAGCGGTATCAATTACGGCGAGAATTTGGGTACTACACTTACATGCAGCGGTACGCTGGGAGCAGCATTTGAAGCGAGCAGTCACGGAATTCCGGGAATCGCGGTATCTGCGGCTGTTGAGTATGGGAAGCACCGGTCAGAAGAATTTGACGTAATTGACTGGAAACCGGCAAAAACGATACTGCGTCAATTTGTCGAGGATGTGCTGATACACGGTATGCCAAAGGGAACGGATATTTGGAATATCAATGTTCCAGCTTGTATAAAAGAGCCGTTTTCATATCGGATCACAGTACAGAGCAGACAGAATTACTTCTATTTTATAAAGCCTGAAAAAAGAAGATTTGATAAGCCATACAGTTTAAAGGCTATGCAGTATGTGGACGTGGATTCACTGGAAAAAAACAGTGATATTTACGCAGTATATGTAGAGAATAAAATATCTGTTACACCGTTGAGCGTAGATATGACTGCTTAGGAAAAAATCTGCAACTTTGAAATCTCGGAAGTGTTCCGATAGTCCTTGGGGAGCTTTCCCCAGTGCGCTTTAAAGGCTGCCGTAAATCGGCTCTGGCTGTCATATCCTACACTTCCGGCAATTTCAGCAATGCTTAAGCCTGTTTCCCGGAGCAGTTTGGCTGCCCGCTCCATGCGGTGTTCTTTCATGTGGGCGGCAATCGAGGTCCCATAGACCGATTTGAACATGGTTTTTAATGTGGTAGGGTTTATCAGATATTGTTTTGACAGTGACTCAATGGTGAACCTTTGTTCCATATGCTCTGCGAGCTGTTTATGGATCTTCCTGATAGTTTCAATCTGTTCTGATTGGTATTCTGTCAGGCAGTTTTTGGAGTCAACTTTTAACCCTCCAAGATACAGCAGGAGTTCCAAAGCCTTTATTTTTTGCCAGGCAAGCTGCAGAGGTTCGGGCTGGCTGTAAAATGCGGAAAAAATACTTTCCGTCTGTTCGTTTCCTGCAAGCGAGGTAATGGGGCTGTTTTTGCAGAATTTATTATATAGAAACGTCCCTGTGATCCCTGTCCCGGAAAGTGCCTCTGGAGGATCATCTGTAAGTTCTCTTAAGTCGATGCTGATGGTAAGCCCTTCATAATCTCCGTTTGGCAGGGACATGACGGAATCCGCACAGGATTTCATGGTGTGCAGGGAAAAATCCTTCTGCCCGAGGTAGACACTGTTTCCATTCCCCATGTCCCATCCAATACGTCCCGAACGGCAGTAATTGATTTCGAGTATATGGTCGAGGGCGGCATGGTGTACGGAGAAATGGCCTGTTGTCAGGGTAAGGTAAGTTAATTCAATGCCGGGATATAATTCAATTGCTTTTATATGATTCATGCTATGGCTCTTGATAAAGGAGCTGCGGATGTCTGTCAATTCATCTATCATTTTGATACCTTCCTTTATTCCCGCGAGCAACGAGCCAAGCGGGCATGCTTGCATGCGCATTTGGCGACTGCCGCGAGGGTCAAATACCCCGCTGCTCTGCAGCGCTACAAATTTGATGCCCCGTTGCTTGCAGCGGGGTCTTTGACTTCTCTTTATTTGGGGCAGGCAATTTCCATAACCTGCTCGATCATCTGGTGCAGGAGCTGGCTTTGCGGCGTGTCTGCTGCCCGGTAATAGACCTCTTTCCCTTCGCGGCGGCTGACGATCAGGCCGCTGTTGCGTAACGGCCGGAGATGATGGGATACCGCAGGGCTGGACATATCCAGCATGGCGGAAATATTGATCACGCACTCTTCACAGTGGCACAGCATAAAGAAGATGCGGATTCTGGTGGTGTCCCCAAGCTGTTTGAAGATTTCTGCAACCGTCTGGAAATTGTCAATTTTACTTAGCTGTTCCTGTATACGTGAGTTTTCTGTTTCTTCTTCATGATGGTGCGGCAGTTCTTTTTTTAACATACAAATTCCTCTGTTTTCGCCCAATCGGAAATGCTTTTCGCCCAATTGGAAGGGTGTGCTTTTAAAGCATTGACTTCTGTTTCTGTCTGTATTATACTGCAGCCATGATGATTAAACAAGTGCTTAATCATAAAATTATTAAATATATTTAACAAGGAGGATTTATCCCTATGAAAAAGACTTACAAGATTGATGTGGACTGTGCCAACTGTGCGAACCTGATGGAGGATGCTGCCAAGAAGACTTCCGGCGTGCAGGACGCAACCGTGAATTTCATGGCCCTGAAGATGATTGTGGAGTTTGAGGAAGGCAGGGATCCGAAAGCGGTAATGGAGGATGTTCTGAAAGCCTGCAAGAAAGTTGAGCCTGACTGCGAAATTTTTCTTTGATCAGAACTGCCATGCCTTGCAATGCAGGGCAGTGGAATGGATGGGCACCCTTAACAATGCACTTCGGTAGTTTGGGGTGCCTTTTCTCTCACGAACAAATAAATATTTACTTAATTATTGAAGGGAGATAGTTATGCAGGAATTAGTGATAAGCATACTGCTGACGGTCGTTATCATAATGGCTTCTGTTGTTGTTATTTTTATCGGCAGTCGCAAAGGGGGATTGACCAAAAAGCAGAGAACTATGATGATTCGGATTTTGATTACTGCGGTTATATTATTGTCGCTCCAGTTTATTTCCGCAGAGGTGTTTGATACGGTTGACAATTATTTATTCCCGTCTGCAGGGCGGTGGATACGCTTTGCGTGTTATCTGATTGACTACTTCATTATCGGATATGACATCTTAAGGAAAGCGGCAAAAGGAATTAAAAACCACCAGGTATTTGACGAGAGCTTTCTGATGGCAGTGGCCACCATTGGTGCAATGGCGCTGGCTGTTTATGAGAATGGTGAATATCTGGAAGCGATTGCCGTTATGCTGTTTTATCAGATCGGTGAATGGTTCCAGGGTTATGCAGTGGGTAAAAGCCGCCGTAATATCAGTAATCTGATGGATATCCGTCCCGATTATGCGAATGTTGAGCGAAATGGCAAACTGGAGAAGGCAGACCCGGATGAAGTAGAGATTGGCAGTGTTATCGTTGTTCAGCCGGGAGAGAAAGTGCCGATTGACGGGATTATCGTTGAAGGTTCATCCAGTCTGAATACCAGCGCATTGACAGGGGAAAGCCTGCCGAGGGAGGCAAAAGCAGGGGATGAAGTGATTAGTGGATGTATCAGTATGACAAGTGTATTGAAGATACAGACAACGAAAGCGTTTGGTGAATCCACGGTTTCCAAGATTTTGGATCTGGTAGAAAATGCAAGCTCCCGTAAATCAAAGTCGGAAGATTTTATCTCAAAGTTTGCGAAAATCTATACTCCGGCAGTCTGCTATTGTGCATTAGCGCTGGCGTTCCTTCCTCCGATTGTCCGTATGCTCTTTATGGGGCTGTCCGCAGACTGGGGTGTCTGGATTTACCGGGCATTGACCTTTTTAGTTATCAGCTGCCCATGTGCGTTGGTGATCAGTATTCCTTTGAGTTTCTTTGCGGGAATTGGAGGCGCAAGCAAAGAGGGTGTGCTGGTGAAAGGCTCTAACTATTTGGAAATTCTTTCCCAGACTAAGTATGTTGTTTTTGATAAGACCGGAACCATGACAAAGGGTGTCTTTGAGGTAAATGGGATTCATCATTCTACTATGGAGGATGAGAAGCTGATTGAATATGCAGCTCTGGCAGAGAGTGCTTCTTCCCACCCTATCAGCAAGAGCTTACAGCGGGCATACGGAAAAGAAATTAACAGAAGCCGTGTATCAGATATACAGGAAATCAGCGGAAATGGTGTGACGGCAAAAGTAGACGGTAAAGAAGTGGCAGCCGGTAATGATAAATTGATGAAGCATCTGAACATTCCCTATCAGGACTGTCACTCGACCGGAACAATCATTCACATGGCAATAGACGGAAAATATGCAGGGCATATCGTAATCTCCGATATTATAAAACCCCATGCCAAGGAGGCGATTGCAGAATTGAAGAAAGCAGGGGTAGAAAGATCTGTCATGCTGACCGGGGATGCAAAGAAAGTGGCGGATCAGGTTGCTGCTAACCTTGGGATTGATGAGGTGCACAGTGGGCTTCTTCCGGCTGATAAGGTGGATAAGGTGGAAGAACTTCTGCAAATGAAACCGGGTAAGGCAAAGTTGGCGTTTGTAGGCGACGGTATCAATGATGCACCGGTTCTTTCCAGAGCGGATATCGGTATTGCTATGGGTGCGATGGGTTCGGATGCGGCAATCGAAGCGGCGGACATCGTTTTGATGGATGACGACCCGGTCAAGATTGCAAAGGCAATCAAGATTTCCAGAAAATGCCTGCGGATTGTCTATCAGAATATTGTATTTGCACTGGCGGTTAAGTTTGCCTGCCTTGCATTAGGGGCTGTGGGTATTGCAAATATGTATCTGGCAATCTTTGCGGATGTAGGTGTTATGATTCTTGCGGTACTGAACGCGATCCGCTGTCTGTTTGTGAAGAAATTATAAGAGGGGAGGGGGGTTCCGTGCGGGCAGTGGATTCTGCACAGAGAGCTTGTAACCTGTTATCAGACTGTTACCGTTCCTGTCTTGAACTTGCCGCAGAGTATCAGTTGAAAAGCATTGCTTTTTGCTGCATTTCTACGGGGGAGTTTCATTTTCCAAATGAAGCAGCTAAGCAGTTATTGGGATAACATCGAAAAAGCCAAAATAAAAATTCAGAGTGCAGACGCTATCTTGATTGGAGCAGGGGCAGGACTGTCTACGTCTGCCGGATTTACTTATTCTGGGAAACGGTTTGAGGATAACTTCCCGGATTTCATAGCAAAATATCATTTTAAGGATATGTATTCAGCGGGCTTTTATCCCTACAAAACATTAGAAGAACATTGGGCGTATTGGAGCCGTTACATTTTTATGAACCGTTATCAAAATGCGCCGAAATCCGTTTATAACGATTTACAAAATCTGATACAGGACAAAGACTATTTTGTTTTGACAACCAATGTAGACCACTGTTTTCAAAAGGCGGGTTTTGATAAGCAGAGGCTATTTTATACACAGGGCGATTATGGGTTATGGCAATGTTCAAAACCTTGTCACAATAAAACGTATGATAATGAATCCATGATTAAAAGAATGGTTGCTGAACAAGAAAATATGCGTATTCCGTCCGAATTAGTTCCACATTGCCCGGTTTGTGGTGCGCCCATGTCAATGAATCTACGGGCAGACAATACTTTTGTTGAGGATAACGGCTGGCGTATAGCAGCAAATAGGTATCAAAACTTTGTAAGGCGTTATAAGGACTTGAATATTGTATATTTGGAATTAGGTGTTGGCGGTAATACGCCGGGAATTATTAAATATCCGTTTTGGCAAATGACCTACAAGAACCCCAATGCCGTTTATATATGTATCAATCTGTCAGAAGCCTATATCCCAACGGAAATAAAAAAACAATCTATCGGTATTGTTGATGATATTGGAGAGGCAACAAGTAACTTTTGATGCCTTTTGCAGAGTAGTCTGCTGTGCGGCTATCAACGCATGTTTTTTGCTGGTAAAAATAAGGCTTGGATGATACAATATAACTTAGTAATCTTATAACCATTTTTTGAGAGGAAAAGCATTGTAAAACAAAGAATTCATCCCGTATTCATATAGAAGTATTATTGGCATTCGGGCGAGTTCTGGATGCTTTTTTGATTGGAGGTATTGTATGGGATGTATATGTCCATAGTGTAAATCGAATAATGTTATTCCCGTCATGTATGGATATCTTGCGCCTGAAGCTATGGAAGAGGCAGAAAAAGGCAGTCTCAAACTGATGTTTATCAGAATGTAATATGGCTGTATCGTCCTTGGGCGGAGATGATCGAATGCAAGGTGTGTGATGGCTGCAGCTATGAACTGACAATTACATACAAAGATAATAGAAAAAAGAAAATAAAGTTAGAGGGGGAATACGATGATTAACCTTGGTACATTACAGGAAGTCAAAGATTTAAGAGAAGTATGGTCACACGAGGCGCATGACTTTACTCCTTGGTTGTCGAAAAATATATCTATTCTTGGTGATGAAGTAGGAATTGATATTTCTGTAGAAGAAACAGAATCGTCAGTTGGTGATTTTAATGCAGATATATTCGCTACAGATGCAGACACAGGTAAGAAGATTATTATTGAGAATCAGCTTGAAGAAACTGACCATGACCATTTAGGTAAGTTAATTACTTATGCGTCCGGGAAGTCTGCTGATTTGGTAATTTGGCTTGTAAGAAAAGCAAGACCAGAACATCGTGCTGCAATTGAGTGGCTTAATAATCATACAGATGAGGGTGTAGGCTTTATTCTTTGTGAGATAAAGGTGTTTAGAATTGGAAACTCTGAACCAGCACCAAAGTTTGAGATTATTGAGCAACCTAACAATTGGGTTAAGGAAATGAAAAAGCCTTCTGGGTCCATTAAGAGAACTGTTCTTCCGAAGATAAAAGATATGCTTGGGTGGAGAGTTGTAAAAGTCGGTGATATTCTTATTGCAAAAGGAACTGATGAAGAAGCGACTCTTCTTGAAAATGGTCATGTTTTCGTCAATGATGAAGAGATGTCCATGCAGGATTGGCTTAAAGGAATTACAGGTTGGAAGTCTGTAGAAACATACAAGTTTGCGATTCATAAGGAATCTGGTAAGAGCTTGTCACAAATTCGTAAGGAATATATGGACGAACAGGAATAATATTAATGTTAGCAGGGAAAATATAAAATCTTATTTCACATAGAAGATAGTGGAAATGAAGATGGAGTACACAGAGAGTATAGCATATTACCACAGGATTTACCCACAATATCTATGTCTGAAATTGAAGGATATATAGCAGATGAGATAAGAAAAGAAGTAAATGGAGCAAATAATAGGAGATTTACGAGTATGTTTATACACGATATAAAGCGGCTGCGTAGAAGGATTTATGATTTATCAGTAAGAAGCATAATGGCCTTAGCTGTCGCCAGATAAAGATACTTTTATGTAGGATGCGGTGCAGCTTCCTTTGAAGGACTGCGCCGTATCCGTTTGTTACGCCACAAATTTGAAGTCTTGCGGGTTGTTCCGTATTTCTTCCATCGTGGCAAGGATTTCTTTTTCCGTGGGAATATCTATCATGCCCACCGCCGTAAAATAAATATCTACCTCCACATGGCTGTGACCGTTGGACCTGTCGCTGTTGTGGACTTCGATACGCTCAATCAGCGAATTGACAAGCGTAGGAGTAAGTTCCTTGATGTCGGTCATCTCCCGCAAAGTGCGTAAGACTAGCCTTAAATCCACTACCCTCTGTTCGGCATTCTGCAAGGTCTGGAGGTTTTCTTCCACTTCCTGCGTCAATGCTTTCTGCTCCTTTTCATAGCTTTGGAGCATTTTAGCAAACCGTTCATCAGAGAGGATGCCGCCTGCGTTCTGCTCAAACACCTTTTCAATCAGCCTGTCGATTTCCGCTATCCGCTTTGTGCCATTCTCCACCGCTTTCTGAAGCTGTTGGTATTCCTTCTGCCGCATGGCGTTGTTTTTCTTTGCCAGCAGATACAGGAATACCGGCTCATAACAGCGTACAAAATCGGATAAGTCGCTGACAGCTTCCAGCACGAGCCTTTCAAGGACAATATCACGGATATAGTGCATGGCGCATTTTCCTCTGCCGGATTTATATTGGGAACAGCGGAAATGCTCCTGTTTCCGTTTCATGCTCTTGGCGGCTACAAAGTGCATTTTTGATTTGCAGTCATAGCAGTAGAGCAGTCCCGAAAAAAGGCTTGTCCTGCCGGTTTTCGTCGGTCTGCGCTTGTGTTTGCGAAGCTCCTGCACCCTCAGCCATTGTTCCTCGGAGATGATGGCTTCCTGCATATCGGGTATGATTTGGTAATCTTCCTCGCTGTGCTGGATTCTCTTATGGACTTTGTAACTGACGGTAGTGCTTTTAAAATTAACGGCGCAGCCGGTGTACTGCCTGTTTTCAAGGATATATCCGACGGTCGCCTGTTCCCACCCGCAAGGGTTTTTCGGGAGTTTCTGTGCATGTTTCCTGCCGATGGATTCAAAATAGGCGGCGGGGGAAAGTATCTGTTCTTCTTCAAGCTGCCTTGCAATCTGCATCGGGCCTTTTCCCGCAAGGCACAGGGAAAAAATCTTCCTTACGGTCTGTGCCGCCGGTTCGTCGATTACCCATTGTTTTGGGTTATCTTCCGATTTCCTGTACCCATAGGGTACGATGGAAGCGATACGCTCGCCGTGTTCCGCTTTGGACTGCCACACTGCACGGATTTTCTTAGAAGTCTGCGCCGCATACCATTCGTTGAAAATATTGTGGAAGGGCATCATCTCCACGCCGTCGCCGGTCAAAGTGTCCACACGCTCTTGTATGGCGATAAAGCGGATGCCGAGGGACGGATACACCACCTGTGTAAGCCTGCCCATTTCTACCTGTTCACGCCCGAAGCGGGAGAGGTCTTTTACGATTATCGTGCCGATTTCACCGTTTTCCGCCATACGCTCCATACGCATAAAATTCGGTCTTTGGAAGGTCGTGCCGCTGATTCCATCATCCACAAAAAACATAGTATTTGCATAACCGTTTTTCTTTGCATAATCAGAAAGTATTTGTTTTTGATTGGTGATACTGTTGGATTCCTCGTCTTTATTATCGTCGTCAACCGACAGCCTACAATACAAAGCTGTGATTTTTTCTTCTGTCTGCCCGTTTAATTTTGCTGTTGCCATAAAAATAATCTCCTTTCCGACAACCGGGCATAGCAAAGGCAAGGTTATCTTACTATATCCAGTTATCTTTTTCCAATGTGCAATATTAAGTCAACAACCCCACTGCAAGCAGTTGGGTTGTTGACCCTCGCGGCATTCGTCAAATATCCATGTAAACATGGCTATTTTCCTCATTGCTCGCGGAAATCAGCTTTTCGGACAGTATCAGTTCTTTAAACTGCTCTAATACGCTTTGTTTTCCTTTCTTGCTGAAATGGGTGTTGACCTCGTAGGTCGTGCCGCCAATTTTTAATGAAAAATCGTTTTCACCGCTGAAACGCACTAATTTTCTGCTTTCAATGCGGATATCGGGACTACGGGGCAGTATTTCCTGCGATAAATTGATTTTCTCATTTTCATCTATTGGCTCAGGCGGCAGCATATAGACTACATTTGGATTGACTGTAAAGGTTTCTAATTTTTTCATAATGCTACCTTACCTTTCGTCGTGGCTGTTTCGTCTGCGTTCCAGTTTTCTGTTGTACTCGTAAAGCAGCTTCAGAATCGTGTCCGTCATCTGTTTTTGCGTAAAGTTTTTCGGGAAAAATCCTTTTAAATCCTGTACCTTAAAGCTGATGCGCTCAGTTTGGTTAGATTTTTCCTCCGACATGATTTCATAAATACTGTTCGAGGAAAGCGTATTTTGCTGTGCCGCTTTCTTCATACGGATACTCTGTGCGTGTGAGGGTGTGCAGTCGTTCAGGCTCATTGCGTCAAGCAGTATTTTTTGCTGTTCTTTGGAAAGGTAGGATAGCTCTACGGCGGGGCTGAGTGCGATAACGCCCCCATCAACCTTGTCAAGCAGTTCGGGGATAAGATAAGTCAGACGGATATAGCGGAACACTTGGTCACGGCTTTCATTCTGTGATTTTCCTATTTCGGCGGCGGTATCCGACTTTGTCGCAGCTTGCGACAAAGTTAAATCCGTTCTCTTGCCCTGCGTTTTCATTGCATCCATTTTCATTTTGTAGGCAAAGGCTTTTTCACTTGGGAGCAGCTTTTCACGGTGCAGATTGCTGTCTACAACCGCAATCATCGCTTCGTTGCGGTCAAGGGGATAAATTAAGGCTGGAACTTCGGAAAGTCCTGCTTTGACGGCGGCGTGTAAACGTCTGTGTCCGCTTATCACTTCATATTCATCTGTGCTTTCAATTGTTCTTACAATCAGCGGGGAGATAATGCCTTGCTGTCTGATACTTTCGATAAGATTGTCCATATCTTCATCATCCAGTACCTTAAAGGGATGTCCCTCAAAAGTACGGAGTTTATCCACTTGGATATTCGCCGCTTTTTTCTTCGGCGGGGTATTGGTTTTTGTATTTGTCATCGTGCATACCTTCTTTCCCTATTTTTTGTTATAACAGCGGTTTCTGCCTGCCGTTCGGCTTCAATTACTTCTTTCAGCTTCGGTATTTTTTCAAGGACAGCCTTTGCAAGGGATAATTCCGCCCGCAGAGGTTTTATCTTGGCGGAGATTTCCCTTGCCTGTGCATTTAATTCCCCGCTTTTCTTATGGCGGTTGCGGTTGTAAACTGACTGCCGTTCTTTTTCCAATGCGCCGATTTGCTCCCGCTTTTCTTCGATAAAAGAAACAAGCTCCTGCGGGGAATCAATGTTGTTCCCGCATAGGAACTTGTATTCTTTCAGCGTTTTATCTAATTTTACAATTTCCTGCCGCATGGCGGGGGAGAGCGGACGGGGAGTTTCGGGGGCAATATTGTTTCCCGTAACCAGCCTGCAAAGTTCAATCACAAGGGCAAAAAGCATCTGTATGCCGTCCATGCGCTGTATTTTGCGGTACTCGATTTCAAGTGTAAGGAGCGGCGTATATTTCGGCTTGTGGAATGGGACATAGCCGATATGCCGCTGGTTATCAAGCAGCCTTGCCCTGATTGCTTCGGGTGAGTATTTTTTCCCAAGTCGGTCTAAGCGGACTGCCCTCTGCCATCCTGTCCCTTTTACGGAATAATGGGCGAAGTTTTCATCACGGCAGATTTCATAGCCCATATCCTTTAAACGGATTTCAAAAGCCTTGAAGTTGGCGGACTGGGCAAGTGCAGTGTCAATATCTGCTTTCAAAAGCTCCCGATGTGACAGCCCGCCATTTTGTTTCAAATGGTATTCTTTTTTGCTCCCGCCGTAAAACTCTGCGTCTTTGAGGATGCCCTTTCCATGTTCCAAACATACGGCGTCGGAGATTTCACGGAGCTTATAATGGTCGGAAATATGGTTTTCAAATTTTCTGCCGGTCTTAAAGGATATAGAATTTACAACAAAATGGTTATGGACATTATCTGTATTAAGGTGTGTGGTAACAACAATTTCGTACTCGTTTCCCCACATACGCCTTGCGGTTTCCAGTCCGATTTTGTGTGCTTCTTCGGGCGTGGCTTCGCCGGTCTGAAAGCTCTGATATCCGTGGTATGCCACATTGCCGCCCGTTTTCCCGAAGCGTTTTTTCGTTGCCGTCATACGCTCATACGCCCGCTTTGCGTTGCAGTTGACGCCGCTGACATACATACGCTCGTCGGTCTTTTTGCCATTGGAAACATACCGCAGGGCGGCGTATAAATCGCTGTCCACATACTTTTTATCAATGGTTTTGTCGGGATTTTCCGCATAGTCAATTACTTCCTTCAGCCTGTCTTTGACAGGCCAGAAGCCGGTAGTCGCCACGTCGCATCACACTCCATTCACCGCTTCCGCCGTAAACGGCAGAAGCTCACCATTCCGTGGATGCTCCTTTTCCCACAAAGCAGGCTTTGCGGGGGCCCCGATTGCACCGCCTTTTCTTTTTGAGGGAGGATTAACTCGGCTGTGATTCCATCAATCAGGGCAATTATTTTTTCTTCCGTATCCGCTGTGATTTTCCCCTCGACAGCGACGCAGAGTTCGTCCAGTTTATCGTTAAAAGAGAAAAATACTTCGGGCAGGACGGCTCTCGGCATATATCCCAAAGCACGCTGGCGGAGATACTCTGATACGGAAATCCCGCACTTTTTGGCGTTCTGCTCAATGATTTTTTTCTCTTTTTCGCTCACACGGATAAATAAATTTTTGTTCTTGGCTTCGTTCATAACATCAGTCCTTTCTTGATTTTTTAAGGGGATTGGGGGATTCCCCAAAGAGCAGTCGGCTCATGGAGCCGGTTGGGGTGGAAACTGTCAATACAGTTTCCCTGCTTGCTGCGGTATGCGACACTCTTTCTGCCGCATACGGTCTAATGTTTTTCGCCGGTCTGTCTGAATGTCGTTTTTCTGTCCCTGCCCCATCTCAGGCGGCGTTGTTTCGCTCACTCTTCGAAAAAAGAAGTTATCGCAAAATCATATCCCATTCAGCCGGTCATTCAGTTGTAACCGGCATTTGGGCAGCAAAAAAAGCCGGCACATCAATGTGTACCGACCAATACAAAAGGATAGACTTATCCCTTGCAGTTTTGGTTTCACAATGATGTAACCGGCTTTAAAATTCAAAGTCGAAACTGTCTTTTACGCTTGACCTCCGCCGACAGTTCAAGGTGGCAATGGCAGCGGCGGTATTTACTTTTTGCATACCGCAGGCGTGTACGGTGCAAAGCCGTACTCCCAAATTCTGTAAAGATATGTAATTGGTTGTGGTTCTCCTAAGAGAGTATTTTATTATACTGGACAAATCAAATGTTTGTCAATACTTTCCAAAAATTTTTTGAATAATTTTTTCAGAAGGCGGGCATACTATTTAATTTCAAATAAAAATCATGTACGTTTTACAATTTCACTTCCAAACAATATTCTTAAGGGCATCGAGTTTTACTATTTCTGGGTAAGAGAGCAGAGCCGACAGACTGTGATTGTCCACAAGCCTGCCGGCTCTGCGTATTATGCGTCTTGCTTTTTGATGATATGTTGTTTACCCGATAAATAGAAATTGTTAATCTTCTAAATCAAAATCATCTTCATTTACAAGCCCTCGAATAAATTCCTCAAAATTATCTGCTAAAGGAGTAATTTTGTAGTCACACTCCTGGTCGATATGAACTATTTTCGGTTCTCCTTGTGGGCTGCATTCCCGATAATCAATCATATCATGTCCAGCGCTGGGACAGTCACAAATAGCTACGCCAATGGCAGGGTATTCCCAGTCGTCAATCATAAATTGGCTTCCCAGCCCCCCCGCATAAAGAATAACTTTTTTCCCTCCCAATACCGAAAATTCCCGTAATAGCTACATGGTCTTTTGCCCAACTGGTAGGTACATCGGTAGGAAAACAGGTATTTACAGGAATGCCTCCATTATGTTGTTTCATCAACCAAATATAAGAGATAGGCAACTTATAACCTAATTCTTGTTCCACGCTGGCAATTAGTTCATCGGAAGGCGGTTTGCTCACATATTCTTCCAACGCATATGCACTGTCTTCCAAAAATTCGTAAAATCAAAGCCCTCAAACATATTTTCGATTCCTCCTATTCTGATTCAATTTCGCTTTTCCAGTAAGTCGAATTCTGATATTACACTCTCTGTAACTTCCCGACAAATGGGAAGTTCACTCTCTGATAAGAAAACCTTGTTCAGATTCGCAATCAACAAAACAGGTATCAAATGCTACAGCAAGTACATCATCCCAATTTTCAATAATATCATTCCCCTTACATTTGATAATGGGAACTCGTTCATTGTCCCAAACGATATAATAGTCATGATTTTTTTCAATCATTGGTATATCTGAATGAAACCTTCTTTTTATTTCAATGCCACTTGCAATTTTTACGATTTGTCTGATTATAGCGTCATCGCTTATAATCTGATAAGTTTCCAAATTATTCAGGCATTCTTGTAAAAGGATATTGTTTTTCCACTGGATTTTTTTGATATTCTCTTCATTTGCGTACTTAAAAATTTTCAATTTTTTTCTTTGTTCATTGTTCATTTTTATTTCACCAATACCGATTTTGTACTTTCTGCACTTTCCCAACAAACTTGAATTTAACTACCACTTAATTAATCGCTTAATTTTGGGAAGTATGAAACTCCCTAACAAATATAAATTACACAGATATACAAATAGATTTCCAATATACGAATAAAGAGTAAAGCGTCCTTTCATAGCAACCTGTGCTGATAATGTCTTTGTATCAGACTGAAAGTAATCGGTCTGTGCCAACACACAGCCCTTAACATTTGAAACAATCGACATTCCGTTATTTGTATGTCTGATTATATTACTTCCATTTTCAACCCCACGCACAATCGCTGTCTTTGCAGCTAATAATGTCATTTCTTTCCAATCCGAAGCTGGAACAATTAGTATATCTACATTATTTCTACCTGCCTGCTGTATTTTAGACAAAAATGCCATATCAGAACATATAAACGGCGCAATTCTACCATATTCTGTATCAAAACTTTTTAGCATTCCATCTCCTTTTTGGCACAATTCTCCGATTGAACGTCCATGCTTAAAATATTCTGATATTAGTTCTCCTTGTGGATTAAATACTACCGTTTTATTTTCCTTTAAGTCCTCGTAAGGGGTTTTCACCAGCAATGAAACAATCAAATAAATTTCTTTCTGTTTTGCCATATCCGACGCCCATTGCAAAAGCATATCTTCATCTTGTTTTAAAACCGCTCCATTCAGTTCAGACCAAAAAACAATCTTTGCACCTGCTTGTGCTTCCAACTCTGTTTTTAGGAAAAGTTCATCAGCTACTGATGATAGTTTATTCCTTGTATCGGTAATGTTTTCATCAGTAAATGTATTGGTATAAAATGTAGAATATACATCTTTATCATTATTTAACAACTCTGAAATCGGAACGGTTACTCCAGCGATCCTAACACTTTTATCTGAATTTCCTACAAAATGAAACATAACAACTCCATAGACAAGTACCAGGCCAATTACAGAACCATATACGATTATGTATTTTCTGATGTATTCTTTTTTGCTTTTATTGTTCCAAATCCATATAACCATTGCCGCCGTCCAATACATTAAAAAGGTGATTCCGTAAATCCCTGTTACCGTTACTATTTGTAGTAGGTATAGATTTTGGTATTGTGTATAAGCGTCAGACAACCCTCCCAATGCAGGGTATATCAGATAAATGATATACTCTATTGATACCATTATACTTGCAAAAATAACAGTATCTTGAAATCTCATTTTTGATTTCGACCAGTAGATATATGGTAAAACTTTCAGAAAAGACAGCAGGATTGCTACTATTATACATATCTTTATATCCATTCCAATGGCTCTCCAAAACTGGACAATAAAACCAATGGCATATATTGAACTAATTATAAGGTAGACTTTTCGAGTACGATTAAGATAAATCATACATAGAAACAAAATTGGATAAATCCATGCCAAAATCGGGATACACCATTCTCCATTGGACATTACATAAATTAAAAAAGTTAAGATTATGCAAACTGCAAATCGGTTACTTTTCAAAAGATTTTTCATTGCCAAATTCCTTACTTACATTCTCTATAAACTTCAATTTTGATTTGTCTGCGTTGTTAAAAGCCCTGTCATAAGTTCTGGATACACTGTTTATGTCGAAAATACAGTGCCGAGAGCCATAATAGCCGCATTGGTGAAAGCATGTAAAATGATACAGCTCCAGAGGTTTTTATTGGATTTATAGTAGATAAATCCAAAAGCGCAGCCAGTAAGGACATGTTCCGTCATAACCATTCTGAGTGAATACATTATGTTTCCTGCAGTATCGTCCCACAGATAATATGCAAACGGGAAATGGTACAGTCCAAACAGAATACCGGTGAGCAGTATGGCAAGGTACGGCTTTTTCAGTGAATCCATCATAGTTCTTTGCAGAATGCCCCTGAAGAAAACTTCTTCCGTAAACGCTGCTGTAAGTATCATCAGGCAAAAAAATACTGGAAGTTTTATTAATATTTGGAGAATATTCGTTATATTAAAATAAAATCCCCCTAAACCAAAGACAAGGATAATAACACCTTGGTATACAGCACAAATCAACAGTATCCTTAGTACAGTTTTTCTGTCAAAATGTTTTAAGCCTGTTTCTTTCAGGGTTTGTATCACTTTCCCTTTTCTGAAAACAGCAATAATTAGGAGTGGAAAGAAAACCAGAAACAGCCAGTTTGATAATTCGCTTATTATATCGACCTGATAGGCACAGCTTATGTAAGACAGCATAAAATAGAATATATACCATGATAAGCCGAGGATGAGTTCTTTTTTATTTTTAGACAAATGTTCTATTTCATCAGATTTCTGTTGTCCTGTTTCGACCATTTTCTGTTTTCTGAATACAATGGCAATCAACAAGATTAATATTACTGAAAAAAACATAAAAATTACCTCCCAAAATTCGTATCAGGAACTCTTTTCTCACTTATAAATTCCGCATTTGCGACGTGGGAAACGCTTTCATCAGCGTTTCCCTAAATGGAACATATTACTTGGGGGCAGTTTCCTCGTTGAGGGGCTTATAGTTGCTGTCCATGTAGTTCTTTTTCCCGAAGGGAACGTAATTTTCATCCAGTAAAATCAAGTTCCCGTTTCCCAAATCAGGGAACTGCCGTGCAACCTCCTTGAGCACTTCCCATTCATCTTTTGTATTTTCTTTGTTGTCCTCCTCCACCTGTCTTAACGCTTCTTGTACAGACTGCTGATCAGCCGTTCCCCAATAGAGGGGATGGGGCTGGAAGGAAGAATGGTAATCGCCACCCTCATAGCAGAAAAAACAGGAGCAGGGGATTTTTTCAAATAGAATCTTTTGCGCCCCGTCAAGCTCTTTCACCTCCAGACAGTAGCACCCATTTACGGTTGCCGCGCCATCCCGCGCGGTCATGTTTGCGATTGCCATGATAGTAAGGGGTTCCGTTTTCACGATCATGCCGGGAACCAAAAGCCCCTCCTCGTACATTTCCCGTAAATACTTGTCAGAAAATTTTCCGACAGCCCGCCATAGGAAAAACAATGCAAGAAGGAAACAGATAACGGCGGGAATCCAGCTTTTAAACAAAGAAATTCCTGACATACATAGGAAGCACACGCAGATTATCGCGGAGCTTCTCCGCTTTTTGACGACGGCTTTTATTATTTCATCCTTTTGCCGTATCCGGCTCACATCTGCATGGATGCCGGATTTTACACTTGCTTCAAATTGTGAATAATCGACCATTTTTTCCTCCGTTTCTTACGTTTCTGTAGATTACTAATATTTTTTATAGATATATTCAGTAAAAATCCGATAAAAACAATATACAATCCAGACCACCCAGGTTATTTCCCACTTGTGTGATATTACAGAAATCATCAAATAAAGAACAGCAACAGTAATGGCAATCATCCAATTCGTTATTTTTTTCTTCCTGGTTATTTCATTTGCTGATACTTTTACAACATCTGACAACAGACTTTCATATTCGTTATCAACGTTGTTTTCTGTTCTTTCGCCCTTGAATAATTCTGCTATGGAAATCCCCAGGGATGCAGCTAATGGTTCAATAAGAGATACATCTGGAAATCCGATACCCCGTTCCCATTTTGAAACAGCTGCACTTGATACTCCCAATTCATTCGCTAAATCCTGCTGCGTGCGATTTTGTTCTTTCCTGATAGCGGCAATCAGACTGCCTGTTTTTTGAACGTTCAATATTTTCACCTTCTTTCCGATTTCATAATATCACAAGAAACACCATATTCAAGAAACGCTCCGTTGAAATGTTAAACGCTGCATTGGATTTATGCAAAAATAACTTCCCCTTCTACAATCCCCCTTGCACAAGCACGTATGTTATTTATTCTTCCTGTCCGTTCTGTATTCAAACAAAACAAACTTGAAAGGAACTAAACGCGACAGCAATAAATGTTCTGTTTTTTTGAATCATAATTATCTTAAATATTAAATATTTTACCCATTATTATCTATTGGCCAAATAATTTTATTTTTCCCAGTACAACTTCCCATTTGTCGCTCGCCATAACCTCCCGATAACTGTGATTTTTCACGAGTCTTTCGTCTCTGCGTCTTATGCGCCTGGCTCTGTGATGATGTGTTGTTCTGCTCGACAAATGGGAAGTTATCGCTTTCTGATAATCCAATCGTCATCTTGAGTTTTCCTTTCTGCAAAGTAACCGCAAGGCATATCCTTTAAGGTACTGACAGAGTTATCTAAATCAAAAACCCATTTTAAAGATACTAACTTTGCTTCATCTGTTTCGTGTGTTTCTCGCATAGAAATTGCCACATTCCGTCATCTTCATCATGTGATACATATAGAATAGGTGCCTGACGCTTCAATATATGACAACAGATAATCGTAGCAGTATCGGGTGAATCATAAAAAGGAAATTCCATGTCTGTTACTCCTTTCAAATCTTGATTTTCCGGTATGTCAAACTGGAAGTTGTTTCTTTGTACATTCGCTATTTTATCATATTAGGAATGTATTTTGATGGTTTTGCAATAAATAACAAATATATTCCGCATATCAGTTTAACCATCGCATCTGCAATGCAAATAACTGAAACTGGTATGCCCGGAAAAATATAGCCCATTGTTACGATAACCATACATACAATCCCCAACACTACCATACTCCAACCATGTACAAAAAACCACAAGAAGAAATGTATTGATGTTGCCATCAGTACACCAAGCCATATCTGCCTCCAATGCCATCCGGGGATAAACGGGCCAGCAATACAAAACATTAATATGAACAACGTAGCAATCGAAAAATAAATTATCTTTATCTGCTTTTTAGAAATATCTCCTTGAGAAAGTTTTTCTCTCACTTTTTTGTTTATATTGACTCCAAAAAAGCAGGCATAATAACCTATCAGAAACACAAACGGATTAACAAAAAATTCACCGCCACAAATGACAGCTACTATTAGTACAATTCCAATAAGAATCAACCATAAACCACATTGTTTTTTGTGGTTAAATTCCAATATTTCTTTCATTTCGTTCCTCCTGTAAATTTTGATTTTCCAGTCTAACATCTTTTTCCAATTATACATGAAAACATGGGATTTTTCAATTCTCAAACTGTCTTACTGTCTTTGCTTAGGTTTGGATGGGACTGCCGCTTATTACGGAAACGCTGTCATTCACCTATGAATAAATTATATTATTTTCAACAACTTCCCTTACACACGCCAAAATGTTATTCATCTTTTAAATCCATAAGAATTGATTTTTTGATTTCAACTGTTCTGTCACGCCTTGCCTGTCGGAATATTTCGTTGCCAGCCGAAAAAACATATCTACTGCCAGTGCGTCTACACTTGCAAGATATTTATTCAGCCTGCCGCTGGTAAAGAGGACCATATATAAAACCTTATGGTTTTGTTTCAAATACTTTGCATGTCTCTGTCCCCATACGCCGATATGCTTTTCTTTTTCGGCAGGTAAGGCGAGCGCAGGCAAATAATAATCGCCAATCTTTGTATATGTCCCGCCCATCTATTCAAACAATGTCTTTTCCATAGTATTAATCCTCCATAATTTTATTTTTGGGTTAGTTGTTGACTGCTTTGATATGCACATTACCAACCGCTAAGTGCTGCTTTGAATTTTGCATTACCTTTCCCCATTGTGTCAAAAAAATTACATTTTATAAATATCACTACTACACTATTTTGAATTTTGGTTAGAGCCTTGATAAGACAAAAATAGTAAAAAGGAATTAATTTGGAAATCTTATAGAAAGTTAAATATATTGAATTATAATGCGAGCTGGGTAGACATTGTCTGCCCAATTTGGTTTGTGTTGAAAGGCAATGTCATTTACTTAACTTCTAATAATAATGTGATCTGTTGTTTTCGACCAGATTTTCTATCAACTTAAGAAAAAG
>ERZ808046.494-NODE-494-length-32841-cov-9.176810_pt1 | contig 32841 bp, 25 predicted proteins | sample MGYA00380196_ERZ808046 | MGnify/ENA primary metagenome ERZ808046 (study PRJEB31490, sample SAMN06133421) | mouse gut metagenome | isolation source: Z6_2 | host: mice | place: China: Chengdu | collected 2015-05 ...
CATGCGCATATCTGTCGGATGTTGCGACATGACTATGCGATTGCTTTCATTCAAATTGAACATCGTGTTTTTGGGTGCAAAGTAAGCAAACTAAAACACTACGTGAAAGTCGGGCTATTTCGGACGGATACGCTAATACTCATGCCGAGCATACAAAAAGACCGCGACATCTTTTCCCAAAGACATCGCGGTCTGCTTTATATGAATAAGATATTAAGGGAGAGAGAGATTACATCATTCCGCCCATGCCTCCCATTCCGGGAGCGCCCATCGGCATTTCGGGCTTGTCTTCTTTCTTTTCAACAATCACACATTCGGTGGTGAGGAACATACCTGCGATGGAAGCGGCGTTCTCAAGAGCCACACGGGTAACCTTGGCAGGGTCTACCACACCGGCTGCGTGCAGGTTCTCGTAGACATCGGTACGCGCATTGTAACCGAAGTCTGCCTTGCCTTCGCGCACCTTCTGTACGACGACTGCACCTTCCTTGCCTGCATTGGCACAAATCTGGCGCAACGGTTCCTCGATGGCACGCTTGATGATGTGGATACCTGTCGTTTCGTCAGCATTGTCGCCTTCGAAGTTTTCCAAAGCCTCGAGCGCACGGATGTAGGCCACGCCACCACCGGCTACGATGCCTTCTTCGATAGCGGCACGAGTAGCACGGAGCGCATCGTCCACACGGTCTTTCTTCTCTTTCATTTCCACTTCGGAAGCGGCACCTACATAGAGGACGGCTACGCCACCTGACAATTTGGCCAGACGTTCCTGCAGCTTCTCCTTATCATAATCGGATTTGGTCGAAGCTATCTGAGCCTTGATTTGTTCGCAACGCTCCTTGATGTTTTCCTTGTCGCCGGCACCGTTCACGATGGTCGTATTGTCTTTGGATACAGTCACCTTGTCGGCAGTACCCAGCATTTCGATAGTGGCCTGTTCCAGTTTCAAGCCCTTTTCTTCGCTGATTACCACACCGCCTGTCAGCACGGCAATGTCTTCCAGCATCTCTTTGCGACGGTCGCCGAAGCCCGGAGCCTTCACGGCACAAATCTTCAACTGGCTGCGCAGACGGTTCACCACCAACGTTGTCAACGCCTCGCTATCCACATCTTCTGCAATGACCAGCAACGGACGGCCTGTCTGCACGGCAGGTTCGAGGATGGGCAGGAAGTCTTTCAGGTTGGAAATCTTCTTATCGTAAATCAGGATGTACGGTTTCTCCATTTCGCACTCCATCTTCTCCGTATTGGTCACGAAGTAAGCGGAAAGGTAACCGCGGTCGAACTGCATACCTTCTACCACACCGATGGTAGTGTCCGTGCCCTTGGCCTCTTCGATGGTGATGACGCCGTCTTTGGATACCTTACGCATGGCATCGGCAATCAGCTTACCGATTACCGGGTCGTTGTTGGCAGAAACGGAAGCCACCTGCTCGATTTTGTCATAGTTGTCGCCCACAGTTTCAGCTTGTCCCTTGATGGATTCAACCACCTTGGCAACAGCCTTGTCGATACCGCGTTTGAGGTCCATCGGACTTGCACCGGCAGTCACGTTCTTCAAACCTTCGGCTACGATGGCCTGAGCCAATACGGTAGCGGTAGTCGTACCGTCACCTGCGTCGTCACCGGTCTTGGAAGCCACTTCCTTCACCAGCTGTGCGCCGGTGTTCTGGTAAGCGTCTGCCAGTTCCACTTCCTTGGCTACTGTCACACCGTCTTTCGTGATGTGGGGAGCGCCGAATTTCTTTTCGATGATTACGTTACGTCCTTTCGGGCCGAGCGTTACTTTTACTGCATTTGCCAGTGTATCGATACCTTTCTTCAGTTGGTCGCGGGCATCGATGTTGAATAATATTTCTTTTGCCATAATTTCTCTATTATTTTATCAGTTCTACTATCTATCAATTTATCCCAAAACAGCAAGTACGTCACTTTGGCGCATGATGAGGTATTTGTTACCTTCCACTTCCAGTTCCGTACCGGCATATTTGCCATACAGCACCGTATCACCCACCTTCAACAGCATTTCTTCGTCCTTGGTTCCGTTGCCAACCGCAATAACTTCACCCTTCAAAGGTTTCTCTTTTGCCGTATCGGGGATAATGATACCGCCGATTGTCTTTTCTTCTGCAGGTGCAGGGAGTATCAGTACTCTGTCTGCCAATGGTTTAATGTTCATAGTTTCTTTCATTTTATATGTTATACAATTTATTTCAATAGTAATACTTGCTTTATGCAAGCGACAAAGGAATTACGAAAACCGTGCCAAAAGGCAAAACTGCTCGTTTGGCAGACGGCGGCTGACAAAATGGCAAAAGTAATGCGACATAAAACTGACTGCCATTAAAAGATAGTATAACATACAGATGTTTATCGGACACCGATAACCGGAAGTATCTCCATCATCCGCAATGGAAATACTTCTTGACCAGTTTCAGCATCTCTTCGGAATTATCCTGCACTTCACTGCGCAAGGTCTTGTCCCCATAAGAACGCAACCTGGCTATGATTCCATCAATCATGGCAGGACTGAAAACATGATGTTGCTCGAAGACGGCACGCTGTTTCTCCAGGCAGTCGGCAGAAGCGGCACAACTGTCGGGCAACTGCGCCAACTGTTTCAGTTTGTCTTCATGCTCTTTCTTGTGGATATTGACATTCACATAAGTCTTGTCGGCTATCTCCAAAGCATCGGGAAGCTCAAAACCACGACGGCAAGCGACTGCCAGACCGGCAATGAGTTGATACAAATCGGCAGAACCGTCCGGCGAACGCATCTCTACCGTCTGTTTTTGGGTGGTGTCGTAATGGCTCGGCGCTTCCAAAGGATTGGCAAGCATACACATATCGGCCTTTGCCGACCAGCCCAGCGGAACACGCACCAGCACGGAACGGTTGCGGTCGCCCCAGCAAATATTGGTAGGAGCCTCCTGATGAGGGACAAGACGGAAATAGGAAGTAGGATTTGTATTGCCGAAAGCCGTAATGGAAGGAGCCAGCTCCATCATTCCCGCAATGGCCTTGCGGGCGGTTTCGGAAAGTACGCCGTCTTGCAACATCATGTTCTGCCCGTCCTTCATGATGCGCATATGGATGTGCAGTCCGGACCCCGCCTTTCCGGCAGTTATCTTCGGGGCAAAAGTGATGTCATATCCATATTGATAAGCAAGATTACGGATAATCCACTTGGCAATCATCAGCTGGTCGGCTGCCTGCTCGGCACGCACCGGCAGGAACTCTATCTCATTCTGCTCGTAAATCTTACCGTCGAGCGCGAAATTGCCCACCTCGGAGTGCCCGTACTTTATCTGCCCGCCGGCCTGTGCGATGTACGCCATACACTCCGTACGGAATTCATTGAACTTGGCATAAGGGGCAGACTCATGGTAACCGCGTTGGTCGGTGGCAGGAAACATACCGCTGTCCGCCGAAATCACATAATACTCCAATTCGCCCATGGCCTGGAACTCCATGCCTGTCACTTCCGTAAACGTCCGGCAGGCCTTGCGCAACGTATGCTCCGGAGAGCTTTCCAACGGCTCGCCGTCTTTATTGAAGAAAGAACAGAGCATGGAAAGCGTAGGCTGCTCGGCAAAGGGATCGACAAAAGCCGTGCGGAAACGGGGCACTACGTATAAATCGCTGCTGCCCGCCTCGATGAAAGGGAACAGGCTGGAACCGTCCACACGTTCTCCGCACGTAAGTATCGCGTCGAGATAGGCGGCATCATTGATGACGAAGTTCAAGGTTTTCAAACGTCCGTCGGCGGCAGGATACATGAAGTTTACCATCCGGATGTCATGTCCTTTTATATAAGACACGATATCGGTTTTAGCGAATTCGGAAGCCGGCTTTTGAAGTTCGGCTACCAAAGGATTGGCATTCATTGAAAAGTCTGGATTCATAATTTTGATTGTTTTTAATTTATGATAAGGTTAACAAAATCTATCCGCATCGGTTTTCAGAAGCTCCGCACCAACAGGCTCACAAGCCGACACCATGTCCTTGCACGATGTCAACTTACTGCATCACACCGAGTTGATTTATCACATTGCAATCGGTCAACTTAATCCGGAGACTCAAGTCAACTTCCTGCAAGGCACCGTCATTCCAACAAGTTCTCAATGGAACAACTGTCCCAGAACGTTCGGGTAGAACGTACCAACGAACTTCCCATATACAGCAAAAACAACACTGCTACGACAATCATCAGGAAACTGATTAATGCATTGTACTTCTCTTGTTTAATTTGAATGGAAACCATACGAACCTCCTCTTTTATTGTCATTGCAAAGGTAAACGCCCCATATTACATTCTTGCTCCTTTACAAATATACAAAAAAAGGAGCACATCAATGCTCCTTTTTAATAGTATTTCAGTTTTTTATCAACTCAACTCGCCGACCAGTTCTTCGGGAGTGACCGACTTCTGCTCGCCGGTTTCCATATTCTTCAATGTCACCTTGCCTTCGTTCATCTCATTCTCTCCCACCAAAGCGACAAACGGAATCATCTTGGAATTGGCATAACCCATCTGTTTCTTCATCTTGCTGGAGTCGGGGAAGATTTCGGCACGGATGCCTGCCGCACGCACCCGGGCAAGTACATTCATGGCAAAAGCCGCTTCTTTCTCGCCAAAATTGATAAACAGGAGTTGCGTGCCGTTTACGGCTTCTTTCGGATAGAGGTCGAGCTGGTTCAGCACATCGAAGATGCGGTCGGCACCGAACGAGATACCGACTCCCGAAACGCCCGACATACCGAACACGCCGGTCAGATTGTCATAGCGTCCGCCACCAGTGATGCTACCTATCTGGACATCCAGCGCCTTCACTTCGAAGATGGCACCGGTATAGTAGTTCAACCCACGCGCCAGCGTCAGGTCGAGTTCTATTTCGTTCTTCAGCCCGAGGTGCTTCAGGGTAGAAAGGATAAATTCGCTCTCCTCCACTCCCTTCAGCCCCGTCTCGCTGGCAGCCAGCACTTGCTTCAGCGTAGCCAGCTTCTCTTCGTTGCTGCCGCTCAACAGGATGATGGGTTGCAGTTTGGCGATGGCCTCATCACTGATTCCTTTCTCTCTCAGTTCCGCATTGACGTTGTCCAGTCCAATCTTATCCAGCTTGTCAATCGCCACGGTGATGTCCACTATCTTCTCTGCCTCGCCGATAATCTCGGCAATGCCGCTCAATATCTTACGGTTGTTGATTTTTATGCAGACACGGATGCCGAAACGGGTAAAGACGGTATCGACAATCTGCATCAGTTCCACTTCGTTCAGCAGGGAGTCGCTGCCCACCACGTCGGCATCGCACTGGTAGAACTCACGATAACGCCCTTTCTGCGGACGGTCGGCACGCCACACCGGCTGAATCTGGTAACGCTTGAAAGGGAACGTTATTTCATCCCTGTGCATCACCACATAGCGGGCAAAAGGCACGGTGAGGTCATAGCGCAAGCCCTTCTCGCAGAACTTGCTGGCAAGCTTTGCCGCATTGCGGCTCAACAGTTCCTCGTCCGTCAGACACGAAAAATAGTCACCGGAATTTTGTATCTTGAACAATAACTTGTCTCCCTCTTCGCCATACTTTCCCATCAACGTGGAAAGCATCTCCATAGAAGGGGTTTCTATCTGCTGGAAACCATACAGATGGTAGACGTCACGAATCGTATTGAATATATAGTTACGCTTCGCCATCTCTACGGGCGAAAAATCGCGGGTTCCCTTTGGAATACTTGGTTTTGCTGCCATAATCGTATATCAACATTTGTAAAATAAATCGGGTGGTAAAGTTACGGCATTTTCTTGATTCAAGGAAGAAAAACGGACAAAATAATCTGCACCGCTCCAAAAATCGGGAATCGCTCGCCGAATGAACGCAAATGAGTCAGGGACTGAAAGGCATTCAGTTCCTGACTGAAAGCCTTTCAGTCCCTGACTCATTGTCCCCCCTCTCAGAAGGTATTCTGGACGGAGGTAAAAGAGGAGTAGAAACAAGCCTCCATTATGATAAAATATAAGGACAGTCCGCCTGCCGTTTTTCCCCGGAAGAGCGTCGCTCAATCCATCAATCCCTGCGTCCCAGGAATATCATAATGTAGTAGACAAGCGTTGCCAACGAACCGAGCGCAGCCACCACGTATGTATAGGCAGCCGAGCGGAGCGCGTCTTCAGCTTGGGCATGGTTGTAAGCGTTCGTAATGCCGGAACCGCTCAACCATACCAGCGCACGCTTGCTGGCATTGATTTCCACCGGAAGGGTGATGAAGCTGAACAGCGTGGTCGTGGCAAACAGGATAATACCTGCCAGCAGCAACTGCGGGAAAGAGTTCAGCATCAGAATACCCGCCAGCAATACCCACGACATAATGTTGGAAGCAAACGACACCACCGGCACCAACTTGCTGCGCATGGTCAGCGGAGCGTATGCACGCGCGTGCTGTACGGCGTGTCCGCATTCATGTGCCGCAACGGCTGCCGCCATGATACTGTTGCTGCCATAGACTCCCTCACTCAGGTTTACGGTCTTGTTGGCAGGGTTGTAGTGGTCGGTCAGATGTCCCGGAGTATGGGTGACCTTCACATCGTAGATGCCGTTGTCGTGCAGCATCTTCAAGGCGACATCGGCTCCCGTCATCCCGTTGCCGGTAGGGATTTTAGAGTATTTCTTGAATTTACTCTGCAGATTCATTTGCACCAGCCAGCTGACTACAGCTATACCGATAAAGATAATCCATTGCATTCCTATCATTCCTGTTCCCATAATTTTCTTCTTTTAATTATAAATGAATAATGATGTGTTATTTCCAACTATATGACAAATTGCTTGCCAAAAATAAAGGGAAACTGCAATCCGTCTCACAGTTTCCCTTATCTTTTAGGAAGAATTAGCTAAAATCCATTACTCTTCCGTATAGCGTTCAATCGTTTGTTCGCGGTCGGGACCTACGGAAACTATCTTCACAGGCACACCAAGCTGTTCTTCCAGGAAGGAAAGATAAGCGTTGAACTCTTCGGGGAACTCATCCTCGCTCTGCATCTTTGTCATATCCGTCTGCCAGCCGGGCAATTCCACGTATACCGGTTCCACTCCTTCGATATCGAACGGGAAGTAATCGATTTCCTCCCCATCGACTTTATATGCCACACAAGCCTTGATTGTCTCGAAGGTGTCGAGCACATCGCTCTTCATCATGATAAGCTTCGTGACGCCATCCACCATGATGGCATACTTCAGCGCCACCAAGTCAATCCAGCCGCAACGGCGCTTGCGTCCGGTGACAGAACCGAACTCGTGTCCCAGCGTACAAATCCGGTCGCCTGTCTTGTCAAATAGTTCCGTAGGGAACGGACCTGCGCCTACACGTGTACAATAAGCCTTGAAAATGCCGTATACCTCACCAATCTTATTGGGAGCGATGCCCAAACCGGTACAAGCACCGGCACAAATGGTATTGGAAGAAGTCACAAACGGATAAGAACCGAAATCGATGTCGAGCATCGTGCCTTGCGCACCTTCGCACAATACGGATTTACCTTCCGACAGCAAGCCGTTCACTTCATGTTCGCTATCCACAAACTTGAACTGCTTCAGATATTCGATACCCTCGAACCACTCCTTCTCCAGTTCACTCAAATCATATTCGTAGTTCTTCAGACTCTTCAGTATCTGTTCGTGACGGGCTTTGGCGGCTGCATACTTCTTATCAAAATCGTGCAGGATATCGCCTACGCGCACACCATTACGGCTTATCTTGTCCGTATAGGTCGGACCGATGCCCTTGCCGGTAGTTCCCACTTTGGCATCTCCCTTCGCCGCCTCATAAGCTGCATCCAGAATGCGATGCGTGGGCAAGATGAGATGCGCTTTCTTGGAAATGTGCAAGCGTTCCTTCAAACTGTGTCCGGACGCTTCCAACGCTTCCGCTTCCGCCTTGAACAGTGCCGGATCGAGCACTACACCGTTACCGATGATATTCACCTTGTCACCTTGAAATATTCCCGAAGGAATGGAACGGAGCACATACTTCTGGCCTTCGAACTCCAAGGTATGACCCGCGTTCGGGCCACCTTGAAAACGCGCCACCACATCGTATCTCGGAGTTAATACATCAACGACTTTGCCTTTGCCTTCGTCGCCCCATTGTAATCCTAATAGAATGTCTACTTTCATTTCTCTTTCTTATGGTTATTATTTTTCTTCTTTCGTTTATTTGCGCGGTCGCACTTGCTGCACACGCCATACATATACAGCGAGTAATGCATCAGGTTGAAGCGACTCAGCTTCGTATTCTCAATAGCATATTGCAGCTCCTCGTTTTGAAATTCGGTGACCTTGCCGCACTGTGTGCAGATTTGGTGATGATGCGTATCACGGTTGTAGCATTTTTCGTATTGGGAGGAGTTTCCGAACTGGTGCTTGATGACCAGGCGGGCATTGATAAGCAATATGATGGTATTGTAAAGCGTCGCACGGCTCACCCTGAAATTCTCCTGGTCCGCCATCAGCGAATAGAGCGTGTCGACATCGAAATGGCCGTCTATGGAATAAATAGTGTCGAGTATGGCATAGCGTTCGGGAGTCTTACGATGCCCGTTCGCATTGAGATATTCGGTGAATATCTGCTTGACCGTATCTTTCACGTTCTGACTTTCCATGTAAAGGCGCAGTTTTTTAACAGCCAACAAAGTTAAGCCTTTTTTGCGGAAAGCAAGCAAAAAAAGGGAAATTAATGATGAGAATAGTAAAGGGCAGCCCGTTGCCACCCTGTCACATATCCAGCTCCTCCTTCACCAGCTTATAAAGAAGCTGTTCGGATTCGGAAGAAGACTCCTTCATATCCTCCACTCTCCGGCAGACCCGGAAAGCATTATCTTCGCCTTGCTGCATGAAGCGGCGGACGGCAGTCAGCGCGGCATTGCGCACATGATAGGTACCAGACAGGAAAGCGGTTATCGCCTGATCGAGAAATTCATTCTCCACACGTTCGTCCATATCGCCTTTCTTCATCAGCAGGCGGGCAATGGTGAGGAAACCGCATACCTGCGTATATTCATCTTCGGCAGCAATCCAATGGAAGGACTTGGCTGGGGCATACGGAAGATGCTGGAAAAGGTTCATACAGGTAAGCTCCGCTATCTCGATGTTCCGGATGCTCTCCACCCAGATATCGGCTATCTCGGGCAGGAAGCTGTCAACCGGCTGGAGCAGCCCCGCCAGTATCTTGCATTCACGGATATCCTCTTTCCAAAGTGCCTGTGCCAAAGCATGGTCTTTCGAGAAGGCTGCAGCAATCGCCTTGATACGAGGCAGTTCCACGCCGAAATTGAGTTTGTAGACTAACCCCTTCTCGCGCATACTTTGAGACACAACCCCGTTCATGGATAGACGAAGCTGTGTCTTTATTTCTTTCAGTTGTTCTTTCAGTTCCATAGGCTGATTCATCGAACACAGAGACACGGAGGCACAGAGTTTTTTTCTTTTATTTTTTAGAAACGGTGTTCTTAAATTAAATTCTGCGTTCTTTAATAAAACTCTGTGTCTCCGTGCCTCTGTGTTCGACTAAAATTAATTGTTTACCGAAGGCAGCACCGAATAGTCCTTGCTATAACGCAACATCTGTTCAGCATACCCTTCATCATAAGTCACTTTCACATCGGTTATATTGCCGTCCGCATCCGTCACAGCCTCATACTTCGGATTGACAAAGCCTTTGTAGGGAGCAAGATTCAGCTTCCTGTAACGTTCCAGCACTTCTTTGTGCAGTTCCGGGTCGACCTTGACGGCGTATGCCTCTACCAGGTTACGCGCCGCATCATAATCGCCCGTAGACTTGATACGCTGTATCTCGGCAAGCAATTCCCCAAACAAACCGCGCACTTTTTCGTAATCATTGATAACGACATACGTCTTTCCGTCCTTCTTCACCAGTTCCACCACTTTATCGGCAGCCCCTTTTTCATATACCCAACGGGCTATGAGCTGACGGTTACGCATATGCGCCTCTTCTACGTTGTTTCCCGGTTCGATACGCACAAGCTGGGTCATCAGGCCGTTCATCAGATACGTATAGTACTGTGCCTTGTAGGCATCCGGACCCGGGGTCAGACCCAGCTCCACCAGTTTCGGGTCGGCCACATAATAAAGTCCGAACAAATCGGCACGGGTTTCCTCGACAGTAGAGCCGTAAGCCTTCAGCGCATCGGGGTCTACACCCGGAAGCAGCTTGCCGGAACCATGTCCCAAACATTCGTGCAGGTCGGTATGCAAGTCATCGGTGATGTCGGCATATTTGTCTATCAACTGTAGTTCAGCATCGCTGTACACAAACTCTTCGTTGAAACCGTTGCCATGCGCAGCCTTGTTGTAGGCATCCGTTATATTGCCGATTGTGACGGACTTGGAGCCATGATGGCTACGAATCCAGTTCGCATTGGGCAGGTTGATGCCGATAGCCGTCGACGGATAGAGGTCGCCCGCCAGAATAGCGGCAGTGATTACTTTGGCGGAAACGCCTTTCACTTTCTCTTTCTTGAACTGCTTTTCTACCGGAGAATGGTCTTCGAACCATTGGGCATTGCTACTGATAATCTCCGTACGGCGGGTAGCCTCCAAATCCTTGAAGTTCACCAAAGACTCCCAGCTTGCTTTCATGCCCAGCGGGTCGCCATAGCTTTCGGTAAACCCGTTCACGAAATCGATGCGGGAATCCAGGTCCTTCACCCAAAGGATGGCATAATCGTCAAAGGTTTTCAGATCGCCCGTTTCGTAGAACTCCACCAGTTTGGCAATAACCGCTTTCTGCTCCGGAGTCTCGGCCACGGTTTCCGCTTTCTTCAGCCAATATACAATCTTCTCGATGGCAGGACCGTACAAGCCCCCAACCTTCCATACTTTCTCCTGAATCTTTCCGTTTTCCTTCACCAGACGGCTGTTCAGTCCGTATGAAACCGGCGTTTCATCCTTGGGGTCTTTCATTGCATTGTAGAATGCCTCGGCCTCCTGCTGCGTCACCCCGTCGTAATAATTGCACGCGGAAGTCAGCACCAGGTCTTCTCCCGCAGCCTGGTTCACGCGTTTCGGCATCACTTCGGGATTGAAGATGACGGGAGCGACCTCCTCATAAAGCTGTTCCACCGTCTGCCCCTCTGCAAGCGGAAGCGTAGCGGCATCCACATCCAAGAGAGCCTGCTTGAGAAATTCGGCACTAAAGCCCGGCACGAACTTCTCGCAACCATAATGATGATGAATGCCATTGGAGAACCACACCCGTTTCAGGTACACTTCCATGGCCTTGAAGTCCGCCAAAGTCCTGTCGCCGACATAGCCCAGATAAACGGCCTCCAGCATCCGACGGATTCGGAGGTTGTATTTCCCGTTCTGGTCGAACAAGATGTCACGTCCCTGCAAGGCAGCCTCCGTGAGATAATAAACCAATTCTTTCTGCTTGAGAGACAAACTCTCAAACTCAGGTACGCGGTAGCGTAAAATCTGTAAGTCTGCAAACTGTTCCACTGTATAATCAAATTTTTCTGCCTCGGCAGTCGTTTTCGGCGCACTGCCACAGGCTGTCAGCAAAGACACGGCGGCCACCGCACCAATCAATTTCTTTTTCATGTGTGTGTCGGGAAGAGATGGTTAGTATTAAAATGACAAAAGGAAGTATTCCAGAACAAGCGTTTCGGAATATTTCCTTCTAAAAATTCAGCTCCACTGCATTACTTGCCTTTCATTATATTTTTCTTACGATAACCGTTGGGAGTATCTCCTACATACTTGTAGAACGCAGCGTAAAAAGACTGGCGATTGGCAAAACCGACCATCGTACTGATTTCTTCCACATTCTTGTTCGCGTATCTCTTATCAATCAGCAAATGCAAAGCATCCTTTACTCTGTATTCATTTAACAGAGACGAATAGTTCATGCCAAAACGAGAGTTTACCACTGCCGACAAATAGCGTGTATTCGTCTTCAGCTCTTTCGCCAAATCTTTTGCAGAAAAGTTTGTGTCTCTGTATCTCTTTTGCATAACGATGATGTCCAATATCTTGTCATACAGTTCGTCCGCCAACTCCGGACGAATCAAGGAGCGGTAAACAGCCGTCCTTTCTTTCTTTTCGCGCAGGTTATAAGGACGCTTCGTAGCTTCCGTCTGTACTTCTTTTTCTAAATCACTCATTGAATTTACTGGTTAGGGGTTGTTAAATTATGGATATCCCAAAGAACGTCCTTTGGGGTATACAAAAGTCTGACATTTTTTTTTAATACGCAACTTTTCCCGTATTTTTTTCTGATAGGTCAACAACGGAAAAGGCTGAAAAGAAGCGGAATATGCCAAATGATAAGATTATTTAACTTTACTAATTAAATCTTCAGCCATTCAATCGATTGATACTTCCTTTTGCATTTTATGCAATAATTAATGTAACTTTGCGGCAAAAAGTAAGATAACGGCACCGCTATGCTACAAACGCTCAAGACATACTTCGGTTACGACAGTTTCCGCCCCCTGCAAGAAGAGATTATCCGCCACATCCTGAACGGGAACGACGCACTTGTATTAATGCCCACCGGCGGTGGAAAATCAATATGCTACCAGCTTCCTGCATTGCTCTGCGAGGGCACTGCGGTGGTGGTTTCGCCACTTATCTCGCTGATGAAAGACCAGGTAGAAGCATTATGCGCCAATGGCATCAGCGCCGGCGCACTGAACAGCAGCAACGACGAGACGGAGAACGCCGCCTTGCGCCGCGCCTGTATGGCGGGCAAGCTGAAGTTGCTGTATATATCCCCCGAGAAGCTGCTGGCAGAAGCAAACTACCTGCTGCGTGATATGCACATCTCGCTTTTCGCCATCGACGAAGCACACTGCATCTCGCAATGGGGGCACGACTTCCGCCCGGAATACGCACAAATGGGGATTCTGCGCCAGCTGTTTCCGCAAGTGCCCATCATCGCCCTGACCGCCACTGCCGATAAGATTACGCGCGAAGACATCGTCAAGCAGCTCCACTTGGACTCCCCCCGGACATTCATCTCCTCTTTCGACCGCCCCAACCTGAGCCTTACCGTAAAGCGGGGGTGCCAACAGAAAGAAAAGTCCAAGATGATTCTCGACTTTATAGACCGCCATCCCGGAGAAAGCGGCATCATCTACTGCATGAGCCGCAACAAGACGGAAGCCGTCGCACAGATGCTCCAAAAGCAGGGCATCCGTACCGCCGTCTACCATGCCGGGCTATCCCCCGCCCACAGGGACGAAGCACAGGATGACTTCATCAACGACCGCGTGCAGGTAGTTTGCGCGACCATTGCCTTCGGCATGGGCATCGACAAGAGCAACATACGCTGGGTCATCCACTACAATTTGCCCAAAAGCATCGAAAGTTTCTACCAGGAAATCGGACGTGCCGGAAGAGACGGACTGCCGAGCGACACATTACTGTTTTACTCGCTGGCCGACCTGATTCTGCTTACCAAATTCGCCACCGAAAGCGGACAGCAAAGCATCAACCTGGAGAAGCTGCAACGTATGCAGCAATACGCCGAGTCCGACATCTGCCGACGCCGTATCCTGTTAAGCTATTTCGGAGAGACGGCCGCCCACGACTGCGGCAACTGCGATGTCTGCAAGAACCCGCCCGAACGTTTCGACGGGAGTATCATCGTGCAAAAAGCCTTAAGCGCCATTGTCCGCACAGACCAACAAATCGGCACAAGCGTTTTAGTGGACATATTGCGAGGGAATATGTCGTCCGAGGTAGTGAGCAAAGGCTACCAGCAACTGAAGACATTCGCCGCCGGACGTGAAATCCCCGCCCGCGACTGGCACGACTACCTGTTGCAAATGTTGCAGCTCGGATACTTCGACATTGCCTATAACGAAAACAACCATCTGAAAATAACTCCCGCCGGCAGCGATGTCCTGTTCGGCCGAGCCACCGCCCAACTGGTAGTGATACGCCGGGAAGAGACGGCAGCCGGCAAACGAAGCCGGAAACACAAGACGGCCATTCCCCACAAGGAGTTGCCTTTGGACCTTCCCCATACGGAAAACAGCGACCTCTTTGAGGCCCTACGGGAGCTGAGAAAACGCCTTGCCGACGAAGAGGTGTTGCCAGCCTATATCATCTTGTCCGACAAGGTGCTCCACCTGCTCAGCACCTCACGCCCCACGACCATCGAGGAGTTCGGAAACATCAGCGGTATCGGAGAATACAAAAAGAAGAAATACGGGAAACAGTTCGTCGACCTGATTCGCCAATGGAGCGAATAACCCCTCACCACCACTAACCACTAATAACTAATCACTTAATCCCCTCCCCCCTTTTTCGTCCGCCTCAGCAAATCGCGCACACCGGCTTGCGGCACACCCAGAGAAAGCGCTTTCTCGAAATCGCGTCTGGCCAGTTCTTTTTTCTTCTGTTCGAGGTAGATTTCACCGCGCATCAGGTATATTTCCGGTTGCGAGCTGTCCAGCCTTTCCGCCTCCTCCAGGTCGACCAGTGCCATATCCGCATGACGCAGTTCCTTCTCCACCCCGGCACGGGCCACATAAAGCATGGCATACTGAGAAGAAGAGAACTGCGGATTTTCCCCTTTGGCAGCAATCATATCATTCAGGATGCCCAGCGCCTCTTTGTGCTTCCCCTCTTTCTGTTCCAAAGTAGCCAAGCCGAGACGGCCGTTGTAGTTGAGGGGATTCGCTTTCAACAAACGTTCGTAATCCGCCTTTGCCATCTTATAGTCGCGCTGCTGCATATAAATATAGGCACGCATCAGCAACGCCTCTTCGTTGTCCTTCTCCAAATCCAGCGCCAACGAATAATCGGCCTGCGCCAGGTTGTTACGCCCCAGTTCCAAATAGACAGCCGCCCGGTTCAGCAAGATAGGAACCGCCCTCGGAGCGATGTTCAAGGCAAGTTCGTAAGACTCCAACGCCTTCTCGTATTGCTGCCGCCTTCGTTGTATCGTCCCGAGGTTGGAAAACAGAAGGGCATTATGAGGATTTGCCGGTTCCAGCTTCAAGGCCTGGCGGATATACGCTTCCGCTTGCGGCAGGCTGTCCAGTTCCGTACAGGTCACGGCACGGTCGCAGAGCTCCTGATAGGTCTGCGAGAATGCAGCCATACCGCCGCCCGTCAATAAACAGAAAATAAAAGATACCAGTTTCTTCATGCGTATGTGGTGCTATGATTTGGCTTCCCTCCGGCATTCAGTCCAAAGGATAGGTGTCGAAAGCAAACAGTTCGGTAGACAGATAGCGTTCTCCCGTATCGGGCAGCAAGGCAACCACCGTTTTGCCAGCAAATTCGGGACGTTCAGCCAGCAGACGTGCAGCATAGACGGCAGCACCGGAAGATATGCCCGCCAGCACCCCTTCGGTAGAGGCCAACTCGCGTCCGGCGCGGATGGCTTCATTGTCCGCCACAGGAATCACCTCGTCCACCACCGAAGCATCGTAAAGAGCCGGAACGAAATTCGCCCCAATGCCTTGTATGCGGTGCGGGGCGGCCGCTCCCCCCTCGAGCACGGGAGACGCTGCCGGTTCGACAGCCACGACATAGACATTCGGATTGTGTTTCTTCAGCGCGCGCGCCACTCCGCAAACCGTACCGCCCGTACCTACTCCCGCCACAAACGCGCTTACCTGCCCGTCCGTATCCGTCCAGATTTCCTCACCCGTAGTCAGTTCATGTATCCGGACATTGGCCGGGTTCTCAAACTGTTGCAGGATAACAGCACCGGGCGTCTTGTCCCGCAGCTCCTGCGCCTTGGCGATAGAGCCTGCCATACCTGCCAATCCATCCGTCAGCACGATTTCCGCCCCGAGGGCTTTCAGCAGGTTACGCCGTTCGATGCTCATCGTCTCGGGCATGGTCAGCACCAAATGATATCCTTTGATAGTCGCCGCCACTGCCAGCCCTACCCCCGTATTACCACTGGTAGGCTCAATGATAGTCGCACCGGGCTTCAACACTCCGCGCGCCTCGGCATCTTCAATCATCGCCAGCCCCACGCGGTCTTTCACACTGCCTGCCGGATTGAACGACTCCAATTTGGCAACTATGTTATTTCCCAGTCCATACTTACGACTGTATCCGGACAATTCCAACAAGGGGGTATGCCCGATAAGTTCAGTCAACTTCTTTGCAATCTTTGCCATAGGTAATTGTATTTTTTGTCAGCTTTCTATCGAACTTTACGTAAAAGTATTGCTTTTCGCTGAGAAGATGAAATCTTTTCAACGAAAATTAGTACTCGTTCTCTTTTCCCTACTTTTCTTTCATTTTTTTATTGCTGTCCGATAAGAGTTGAAAACATCAAACCGCATTGCCCGATTGCAGATTCTACGGCAGCGAAGTCAACGTAAGACATCCTGGATATTGAATGCGTTCAGCTTATTATAGAGAGTTGATTTGCTCATACCCAGCAATCGGGCTGCATTTCTTTTGTGGCCGCCGGTCTGTTTCAGAGCCTGTAGGATGCGTTCTTTCTCCTCTGCCTCCTTTTGCAGGGCGATACCGGCGGATTCCGTCCGCTCCTGCTCGCATTTCCGGTTGCGTTCCTGCTCCTGTGCCCTTTCCTCCTGTTCAATCAGACGGTTATGGGCTTCTATCGCATCGGGACGGTTACGGCGTACGAACCCACTTACGCTGTTGTATTGCAGTCCCAGCCGCCGGGCGATGGACTTCAAAGGTTCGGTAGTGGTTTCATACAGGCGCACCGCTTCGTCATACTTCCCCACACTGCGTACCAGAACCAGCCTTCCGTTCGCAAGTCTCGTCATGCCGAGGGTGGCGGCAAGTTCCGGTTCGTGTTCATGCAGGTATTCCCTGAATGTTTCGGGGTTCAGACCGAACTCTTTTGCCACTTCCGCTGTGGAGAGTCCGCTTGCTTTCAGCCGCCCGATGGCTCCGGCATACTTGGCGGCAGTCGATTTCAGATAGCGTTTGCTTTCGGAAAGACCCTTCTTCTCCTGACGGCCATCGACATCCCGCCGTTCCTGCATCAGTTCCTTGTTCCACATCTGCAAGTGATAGCGCAAGCCCATTGTCGATACTCCCGTCTCCTCGCATATCTTCTCCTGCGTCATGGCGGTGGTCCGGTACAGCCGGATGGCTTCGCGATATTTCTCCACGCTTTGCGACCTGGGTTCGTGCCTCCTGCCGCTTCCGGTCAGCCCGCCCCTCACCTTGTTCGTCTTGGCCGATTGGCGTTTGTCTGCTCGTTTACGAATCAGGCCCTTGTAATAGTATAGCAAATGTTCCCGCAGTCCCGCATACGAGAGCCGGTACAGTTCGGCGGTCTGTCTGATGGTATCGTCCGTAGTGCGCAGATGCTCCACGGCCTCGGCATATTGTTCCTTGCACCACGGTTTCACGCCCCGATGCAGGTTGTCGTTCACACCCTGCCGACGACGTTCCTTTTCGCGCCGTTCCAGTATCTCGGGATAGTGGTTACGCAACTGGTTGGCAAGGGCAGTGGGATGCAGACCGAAGAGGCGGGCTATCTGCGACACATTGAACTCAATATAAGCTATATCGTCGCACGCACCTATGGCGTCCTTGTACTTGGCATGGGCTGCCGCAGTCTGTCCGCTCCGCCCACGCAACCGGGTCCGGACTGCCTCTTCGGGAGAAATCACGATGCCATGCCGCGCAAACAGCAGTTCCCGATGGTGGCGATGGACATAGGACTGAAAGCCGCCGACCGAAACCTGCACCTGCCTGCATATAGCCCTTACCGACAGATTTGTCGTACGATAAAGCTCCAACGCGGCACTATAGTGTGAATAGACATCCTGCATGGCATCAATCACCCCACACACTCTTTTCAACAGTTATGCCGAGGGAATCCCCCGTGCCGTCTGCCGACGAACCAAGTGCCGAGCGCGTCTGCGGAGTACTGCTTATGGAAGTGATTACATACCGATAGATATGATTGCGAAGCAGCGCAGGAAGTTCCTCTCCGGCATCACCATCAGTGTAGGATGCCAACTCGATTCGATAGAATTTCGATGCATCATCTTTATCCTTGCCAGGTTCATTCACTGTGACACGTATATAGGGAGGATATATCGTTTCAGCAGAAACTATAGCGTCTATAGCCTCGCGAGAATATTCCGTCACATACACAGAAAAGACAGGACATCCGTCCTTGCGCGCCGCTTTAGCATCTTCATCTTGGTAAAATTCTATTAATGAATTCCAATTGGGTCCATCAATGTCGTTGGTCGGATGGATATATTGCATCGGAGAAGCCATCGTAGGGGCATCCACCTGCCGTGTTTCGAGCACGCCATTACGATACCATTGTGTATAAGCAGGCAGAACGGTACCGGTAGCGCAACGTCCAAACAGTTCAGCCTTCTCCACAAAAAAACGTTCCTTTGGCGCATCGTCAAAATGACCAGTAATGCCTATTTTGTCAATTACTTCAATTTTTGCGAAAGCACGTAACATATTGATATTCTTCGAACCGTCTCCTGAAGAAAGATCAACAAAACCTTCAAGGCCGTTTCTATCGAATGCACCTTGCAAGAGGGTGAAATGTTGGAGTCCGGCCATAGGTATGTACTCACCATTGGCTATACCTGGTTCTGAAAGAGTCCAGCCACCACGCCTACCGGTCTCTGTATCGACAATGATATAGGTCTTTTGGACGAATGTTATCAATTGTCCTGACACATCCTCAATAGTGGTAGTACCAGGAGTTAATCCTAAGGCTGTCATCTGGTGAGGGCGACCGTTGGCTATGACCATGATGTAAAAATCGGTATCGCCCGTAGCAACATTGGCAAAATAAGGTTCGGTAATGGTAGCGTGCACTGTGTAGGATACATAGTTGTTATTGCCTCCGGTATCCAAAGTAGTATGGGCATCAGGAGTGAAATCACGCAGCAGTTTTTGTTCACCGTCAAAAAGCAAGAAGCGAATATCACCTCCGGCAAGGTTCAGGTAATTTTCGGAGTCAATGCCGAGTTGCTCATCTGTGATGTCGGTAGCGCGTGTCTGCCCTGTGCCACTGCCCGACGACGGGCGTGTGACGATGGTGAAGCGCAACTTCACAGGATCGGTATCGTGGTCGGGCTGCGGGCAGTCGTCACGGTCGTTGCTACAACCAGCGACAAGCAGCAACAAGACGGGCAATGCCGCCAGCAGGAGAGCCAATGTACGGATATGATTTGAAAACATATATTTCATGGCAATCGTCGGTTTAGAATTCGGTGTCTTGCGGTGGAACGATGCGCCAGTTGTTGATATACACTTTGGCTTTCGCCCACGTTCCGTTTTCGATAAAGAACATCATGGTGTAGTCGTCGTAGCAGTCGAGATAGTTCTGGTCGGAGTTGTCACCCTGATATTTGCTTTTCACCAGCAGCAGGTAGCGAATGAGGTTGATGCGTATCACGTCTTCGCCCTTGCTGTTGCGCACCACCAGTTTGGGGGTACGTCCGGCTATGAGCCGTCCGGTAGTCAGTTCGGCAAGCAGCCCGTTGGCTTCGGTCTGCACGCGTACCGACGGAGCGGAGCGCTGCGTCTCCGGCTCATTCCCGTCGAAGGTGGCGGATGTCAGTTCCGTCGACCACGGACGGTAGCAGAACGGGGTTTCTGAAATGACATTATTGCGGTAGTCCAGTTCGTTGTTGGCGGCTTCGATGGCAAAGGAGAACTCGTCCCGTCCGATGGGTGAACCGTCCGTGTTTTGCAGCAGCACGCTCAAGTGCTTGGTGTCGCGTGTCAGATAGACGGGACCGATGTCCACCGTGCCATAAGTATCGGGGAAATCGACATCGGTAGCCATGCCGTGATAGAGTCGTGTGAGGTCGCAGGCGCTATACAGCCCGAGGGCATCGCTTTGCAGGGGCAACAGGGCGCCAAGGTCGCTGATGGCGGTCGGCGTCTTCCCTTCTCCGACGATGAACGAGGCGGCACCGGGTATGGGCGACTCGCCTTCGCACCAGGCCAGCAGGTCATACTTGCCCGGCTCCACATCCAGTTCGATGAAGAAACTGTTGTCTTCGGTGGGCTGACGGTCGACACTCCGGTCGGTCACCAATCGTCCTTGTTTGTCGAATACGTACAGATGTACACGGGTCACTTGCGGACCGAAAGCATCTCCCCCAAGCATATTTTTCGTGTAGCGGAAACCCACACGATAGTGTACCGTGCAGTCGCCCTCGTCATCGTAGATGACCGAGTCGCACGACGCGATACCCAATGCAATCATGCCAAGCAATATGCAAGTGCGGCAGATGCGGCGTAATTTTAACATTGACATAGCGTTATCTTTTTTATTCATTTTTCATAAGCCGCAGGTCTGCAGCGGCCTGTCAAGAAGAGGACGGCGGCAACCGGAAGCGCGGAGCACGTGCCGGGTGCCGCCGTCCTTGTGTCGGTTGTTCTCCAAAGAATCAATCTTTGGCTGAACGGGATTAGAGTTCTACCTCTTGTTCAGGCACAATACGCCAACTCAAAATATTCAGACGGGCTGAAATTTCGTAGTTCATTTCTTCCACGGGAGGAACAATCGGCTGGATTTTATCGCGAAGAGCATGAGCCAAACCTGAAATTTTCGTTACATTAATAGTATAAGTATGGTTACGTACAATGCCAAATGCTCCGGGAGGACACTTCTTGTAATTATATTTATTGCCGTTATCCGATTCTTTAGCATCTGTCAGATAATCACCTGTCGCCTGATTGTAAATACCCAAATGTTCAACAGGAATATTATAGTAGCCGATACACTCACCATATTTAGTTGCATAACCAGCGGAAAGCAAATCTGAATTGACTTGATTAATGGTAGTAGCATCAATCCGTACATATCTGTTACCTTCATCTTTTGTTGCATCATAGAAATATAATTCGGGCAAAGTTCCTGCATCAACACGTTCCTTGCTGATTTGAAGAGCGACATGACGCCCCGGCACTACAGTATTCTTTATTCCACGTACAGCCTTTGAGGGGTGTTCCACTACAAAACCAGCCGTTTCACGATATGCCACATAAGAGGTAATGCCGTCCTCTACATTTTTCTTAAGAACCGCATTCTGCCGGTCAACCATGGCTTGAACAATGTTCGAATCAAAATAAAGGTTATATTTTTTGTTAGTACGGCCATAAAGATAGAATGACGGACGACCCGAAGGTACATCTGCAACACCTGTTCCAGTCTTTGCAAGTTGATAATGACCTACGATAACAACAGACGGAAGAGTGGCAAGCGGATTATACCCTTTTATATCTGTAACTGTTCCCCAACCCCATGCACTCGAAGCAGTAGTGGTTTCACGTGCATAGAATGCCTTGTTGAAACCATTGGTTGCATCCCATGCAACAGACTTTTGAAGAGGAGAACCATTTTCAATTTTACTTGCAGCAATCTGGGTATAATTAAAATAATGTAAGTCGAAAGGATATCCGGATCTATCAGCAGGATAATTATTATCCGCGACAACATCAGTTATGTCGTCCGAAACTTTCGGATATTTGTTCGTATAGTACGATGGAGAGCATCCCCAATAACTACGGTACTTTTCAGAATCATTCCACCAGTTATTTCCATTGAAGTTCGTCAGCAAGTCATTATAAGAGGGGTCGTAATTGGGAATACCGCCTGTACCTATAAGACCGAATCTCTTGATGGCAAAGATGTCTTGGTCGATTGCATTCGGACGCCAGTATTCGGGTACGAAAGTCAGCGTATAACCATTTACATCGGTTGTATTAGGTGTAATTGTGGGATTTTCGGTTGTACCCGGTCCAAGATTAAGCGTTATACGCGATGCATAACGTTCGACATAAATATCGACAGTATGCATATCACGCGCAGCATCCTCCTCCGATGGATACAGTTGGTTGGTTGCAATAGGGGTAGCAAACAAGCGAACGTTTGTTTGTCCTTGAGGAGAGGTTCCATAGTATACAGAGTTACTCATAGGAAAATATCCAGTTGTTGTAACCACTTCCTGACGTCTGACCCCTTCTATCGCACTCAAACTTGCCGTTTCAAGTTCTTGTGGTGCGAGAGGATTGACAAAACACATGACATAAGCCGGAAGGTTTTCTCCCTGAGAGAGCGCAACAGGAACGGTCGATTTCCAAATCCGACCTATATGCCCTGATCCGTCTGTAAAACCATCTCCCGCTGCATTTGTCTCAAACTGCAAGGTATGTGACTTACCAGTAGGAAGACCATTCGCGTCATAAAACACGAACATCATATTCTTAATAAAATTCTCGTTATCTGAACCGTTTTGAAAATCTGAGTCAGTAGTCCGTGTCCCCGCACTTGTCGGGCTTACAATAGATACGTTCAGATAACGCATTTGGTCATGGTCCACAACTTCCTGACCCGGGTCGGTTGCCAAGTCGTCGGAACAACCTGCCAGTAACCCCACTGCCAGTGCCATGGCTGCACTGAATAATAGATTACTTCTTCTCATAATAATGAATTTTAAATGGTTATTAAAAAATTATATCTTTAACGGTTTATTCCACCAGTCCCAATTTGCGCAGCTGTCCGGAGGCTTCCGATGCCTGCTCCACTCCCGCTCGCGACGCTTCGTCGAACAGGCGGACGGCATCGGCATAGTCACCGCGTTTGGCGGCAAGGATGCCACGGGCATACACAGCTTCGGGTGCGTCGCCCGCCTTCGACAGGTAGCCGGAGGCACGCTCCAGTTCATCGCGTCCGAGGGCGATGTTGGCAGCGTTGAGGTTGGCAACCGCATCGTCGGGATACATACGGACAGCCACTTCGAACACCTCGCAATACTCGTCGGAACCCGGCTCCAGGCTCTGTGCCACAAGGTTCATTTCGTGCAGGCTCAACTTCTGCGGAGCACTCTTCAGCACAGCCTTGATTTCGTCGACATCGGCATACGAACGGACAACGTACTCCACGGCATAGTCCGAATGGCGCAAACCCGGATAGACGTTCGCGAGCAGGAAGCGGTATTGTTCGGGACAGGCGGACTTGAGTCTACGCTCGCGGTCGTCGGGCGCAAGTTCTTCCCGGTCGAGAATGGCAAGGATAGCCGCCTTGTCGGCAATGTCTGCCGACTCGACATAGCGCCGCAGCCCCGCCCAGTCTTCGGCCACCCAGGCGGAGTGCATGACGGATGGTGGGAACGTATAAAGCCCGCGCACATAGTCGGCAAGTGCCGAAGCGCGCCCCCGTGCCAGACGTTCGTTGTTGGCATACGGGCCTTCGGGAGAAGCGAAGCCTTCGATGGTGACGGAAACGATGCGTGTGTCGGCATCACCGCGCAAGATGTCGATGGTGTTGCGTATCTTTTGCAACTCCTCGGGATTGCGGCGATAGTCGGGACGGATTTCCGTACGGTTGACGGGGAAGTCGATGTAGGCAGAACCGCGTGCCGTGCGCATCTTCACCGGTTCGGCCGCCGGGGTGACGAAGGCATATGAGGGGCTGAACACCTTAGGTGCGAAGTCGAGGACAGCCAGGTCGTCGCGATGCGAGGAGACGGGGCTGAAACCGCATCCGCACTCGTCTGCGGAGAGCGACAGCGTGGCGGTCTCCATCCACGGCTCATAGGGCAGCACCGCCGAATAGTCGACCTCCTTACCCGGACGGCACAGGCGGGCGTCGTCCGGAAGCCTGCCGTGACGGCGGTTCTGGATATAACGGTTGCGCCCTGCCACCACGACGCGCGGAAGTTCCCGGTGCAACTCCCCGTAAGAGAGCACCGGAAGGTAAGTGATTTCGCGGTCGGACTTGAGCCGAAGCGACGACAAGTCGAGCTGCATGGAGACGAAAAGGTTGTTTTCCGAGCGTTCCACCTTGAGCGACTTCACGCGCGGGGAGTTGCCCGTCTCCTCTCCGGATGACGGGATGGCGGCTGTTGCCGTCGATGCCGTTGCCAGCAAGGCAAGGACGGCTATGCATAGTGTCTGTAGTTTCATACCGATATGAGTGTATTAGCGTGTTGATGAATTAGAATACGTATACAAGGTTTACGGCAGCCTTCGTAGGGCCTACGTAGTTGTGGTGTCCCTTGCCGCTCCGGCGGCCGCAACCGGCACACTCGAAACGGTCGAAGCGGGTGTGCGCCCAACCGAATCCCAGTTCTGCCTCGAGGTTCCAGTGATTGCCCAGCAGCCAGCTGTAGCCGTAGGCCACGCCCAAACCGCCGAACCAGCCCTGATAGCGGTGGTGCTTGAAGTTGGAGAAGTCAGTGCCGAGAAACTTGAATCCGGTGCCGATGTGGCCGGCATTGTATTGCCCCGTCAGGGCGTGAAAACCAAGAAAATGTCCGCCCAACGCTTCGCAAAACCAGTAGCGGGCCTCGGGTTGCACCAGCCAGTGTTTCCACCTTCTTCCGTGCGACAATGTCCAGGCGTTGAACTGCCCGCTGACATCCAACGACCATTTCGGAGCAAGCCCGATTTCTATGCCTAAGTTCGGGCTGAGAAAAGCATCGGCAAGCAGGTTTGTCTTGACGGCAACATCCTGTGCCCGTGTTGTCTGCAACGCACCGGCAACGACGATTGCCAGAAGTAGAAAAATCCGTTTCATTAGTCTTTGTCCTTTAGTTTTCATTGCTATCGTTTTATCGTTTTTCCGATACTTCTCTCAGCAAGAGAAGTATCGGGAGAAGCGTGCGTCGCGATTAACTGAAAGAGAGAAGAAACGAAAGGTTTATCAGGAACATTTGCTCAACATTCAATGCTAATATTCGGATAAAAATGAAAATAACTGAAAAAAAAGTCCTCTTTAAAGACTCGCATTCGGTAAATTTTGTAATTTTGCAACTGATATATTTCTCTTGCTGAGAGAAATTCTCTCCCCCCACCACCGTATAACAAGCCTGTTTTTAGTATTCCATAATTATCCGCGTTTAGAAAACAGGCATAGAATTTAAACGAAGTTCTACTATTTTTTTTCTACCTGATAAAGACAGAAACGCTTCGGGCGTACATGACCGATAAAGGCTTGGCGCCCCGGACGATGATGCCCAATCGGGAAATAAAAAGGAAAGCAACGCAAGGATAAAAAAAGTTACTCGTCCAGTGCCTAAAAACAACCCGTAATCTCCCCTTTTACTACCTCCGTTTTCCCTAATAACAAATCTTACAACAGCCGTGTTCTTTTCTTACAACAGCTGTTGTAAGAAAAAAGCACAGCTGTTGTAAGAAAAGAACACGGTTGTTGTAAGATTAATAATCAGCATCTTTGCACGTAGCGGTCAGGCATTTCAAGGGTAGTTTTCACACACTTTGCAGGTAGTTTTTCCCGCACGCGGCAATCTGCTGGATTTCTGAAGGATACATCAAAAAAAAGGCTGCCTTACCCAACGTAAAGCAGCCTCTCGTTCTATCCAAACACTATCTTATGCTCAAGCCTTCCGGATGGCATCCACTATCCAGGCTCCGACCTCCTTCGTGCCGTACTTCGCACCGCCTTCCACTTGGATTTCGGGAGTGCGGACGTTGGCATCGAGCGAAGCATCCACAGCCTTGCGCACCAGCGCGCCTTCCTCTTTCAGGTCGAAATACTCGAACAGCATGGCTACGGAGAGGATTTGCGCCAGCGGATTGGCGATGTTCAGCCCCTTGGCCTGCGGCCATGAGCCGTGGATGGGCTCGAAGACGGGCGTGCTCTCGCCGGTGGAAGCCGAAGGAAGCAGCCCCATGGAGCCGCTGATGCAAGAGCCTTCATCGGTCAGGATGTCGCCGAAGGTGTTCTCCGTCACCATCACGTCGAAGAACTTGGGTTCCTGAATCATGCGCATGGCGGCGTTGTCCACATACATATAGTCGGTGGTCACCTCGGGATACAGGGGAGCCATCTCCTGGGCTATCTGGCGCCACAGACGGCTGGAGGCGAGCACGTTCGCCTTGTCCACCACCGTCAGGTGCTTGCGGCGCTTCATGGCGTATTCGAAGCCCACTTTCAGGATGCGCTCTATCTCGGGACGGGTGTAGAGGTTGGTGTCGTACGCCTTGTCGTTGTCCTGGTATTTCTCGCCGAAGTACATACCGCCCGTCAGTTCGCGGATGCAGAGGAAGTCGGCACCGTCCACCAGCTCGGCACGGAGCGGCGATTTGTGGAGCAGGCACTTGAAGGTCTGCACGGGGCGGATGTTGGCAAACAGTCCGAGCTTCTTGCGCATCGCCAGCAGGCCTTGCTCGGGACGCACCTTGGCGGTGGGGTTGTTGTCGAACTTCGGGTCGCCCACGGCAGAGAAAAGCACTGCGTCGGCATTCTTACAAGCCTGGTAGGTGGCTTCGGGGAAGGGGTCGCCCACCTTGTCGATGGCATCCGCGCCACAGATGGCATACTCATAGCTGACCTTATGGCCGAACTTCTCACAAACGGCGGTCATCACGTCCACGCCTACGGCGGAAATCTCGGGGCCGATACCGTCACCGGCCAATACTGCAATTTTAAAGTCCATAATCTTCTTATTTCTTTATTCGTTATTCTTCAATAGTTTTCCTCTCTCTCTTTATGTGTTTCTTATCCTTCCGGCTCTGCCTCTTTCACTTCTTCATACTCCTTCTCGATGATGTTCAGCATCTTCACGGTCGCCTTGATGGCGGCTTCCGTCTGGTCGGCATCGAGTCCGCGCGTGCGGAACACCTTGTCTTCGAAGCTCCAGGTGATGACGGTCTGCACAAAGGCATCGGTGCGGCCGCCGGGAGGGATGGTCACGGCGTAGTTAGTCAACATGGGGAACTTGCGCCCCAGCGTCACCTTGTAGACCTTGCGCAGGGCGCGCACGAAGGCGTCGTACTGGCCGTCGCCGCTGGAGCTCTCCTCGTACTCGCGGCCGTTGATTTCTATCTTCAGCGTGGCCATGGGTTTCAGTCCGTAGGCAAGGTTGACGATGTAGCTCTTCAGCTTCACCTGCTCGTTCACCACGCCGTGCTTCAGGACGTCGGAGACGATGTAGGGCAAGTCTTCCTGCGTCACCAGTTCCTTCTTGTCGCCCAGTTCGATGATGCGCTCGGTGACCTTGCGCATGGCGTCTTCGTCCAGTTGCAGCCCCAGGTCTTCCAGGTTCTTGCGGATGTTAGCCTTGCCGCTGTTCTTGCCGAGGGCGTACTCGCGGCGGCGGCCGAAGCGTTCGGGCAGCAGGTCGTTGCAGTAGAGGTTGCTCTTGTTGTCGCCGTCGGCATGGACGCCCGCCACTTGGGTGAAGACGTTCTCGCCCACGATGGGTTTGTTGGCGGGAATGACGATGCCCGAATAGGATTCCACCACGCGCCCCACCTCGTTCAGGCGGCTCTCGTCGATGCTGGTGACGGCGTTGAAGTGGTCTTTCAGAATCGCCTGCACGCTGGCAAGCGGAGCGTTCCCGGCGCGTTCGCCCAGCCCGTTGATGGTGGTGTGCAGTCCCCGGCATCCGCTCAGCACGGCGGCAAGTACGTTGGAGACGGCAAGGTCATAGTCGTTGTGGGCATGGAAGTCGAAGTGGGCGTACGGATAGCGCTTCACCATCTTCCGCATGAACTCGATGACTTGCAGCGGGTTGAGCACGCCCAGCGTGTCGGGCAGCATATAGCGCCGGATGTTGGTCCGGATGAGCGCGTCCATCAGCCGGAAGACGTATTCGGGCGAGTGTTTCATGCCGTTGCTCCAATCTTCGAGGTAGACGTTCACCTCCATGTCCTGCTCGTTGGCGTAGTCCGTCACGGCAAGGATGTCGGCGATGTGCTCTTCGGGCGACTTCTTGAGCTGGCAGGTGCAGTGCTTCAGCGAGCCTTTACAGAGGAGGTTGATGACGCGGCAGCCGGTGGCGTGAATCCAGTCGACCGACGTATGCCCGTCGACGAAGCCGAGCACCTCGACGCGGGGCAGCAGGTTGCGGCGCGCCGCCCAGTCGCATATCATCTTCACTGCATCGAACTCGCCCTCGGAGACCCGTGCGGATGCCACTTCCACGCGGTCCACCTTCAGGTCTTCGAGTAGCAGGCGGGCTATCATCAGTTTCTCATGGGGCACGAAAGATACTCCGCTGGTCTGTTCGCCATCGCGGAGGGTGGTGTCCATGATTTCTATTCTTGGGTGGTTCATTGTTAATGGGTGTTATGGGGTTGGCACGTGGATGATTCGTACGCTTCTATCCTCTCCCGGTTCGCCACAAGGAAGTCGATATCGTCCAGCCCGTTCATCAGGCAGTGCTTCTTGTAGGCGTTGATTTCGAAATGCTCGCTCCGTCCCGTCGCCTTGTTGGTGATGGTCTGCCGAGGCAGGTCGACTTCCACTTCCGTGCGGGGGTCGGCGAAGATGGAGTCGAAGAGTTCCTTCAGAAAGGGCTCGCTGACGACAACGGGAAGCACGAAGTTGTTCAGTTCGTTGTTCTTGTGGATATCGGCAAAGAAGCTGCTCACCACCACGCGGAAACCGAAGTCGGCAATCGCCCATGCGGCGTGCTCGCGGCTGGAGCCGGAACCGAAGTTCTTGCCGGCGACGAGTATCTGTCCGCCGTACGTGGGGTCGTTCAGCACGAACGAAGGGATGAGGTTGCCCTGCTTGTCGTACCGCCAGTCGCGGAACAGGTTTTCGCCGAAGCCCTCTTTCGTGGTGGCTTTCAGGAAGCGTGCGGGGATTATCTGGTCGGTATCCACGTTCTCCAGAGGAAGGGGTACGCAGGTGCTGTTGATGATATTGAATTTCTGTTTCATTGTTCGATTGTTTTTATAGGGTTCTTTTTCAAGTTCGCTTAGCGCCGAGGGGTTATCGCTCCAGTTCCCTCGGGTCGGTCACTACGCCCGTCACCGCGGCTGCGGCGGCCACGAGCGGACTGGCGAGCAGGGTGCGTGCGCCCGGTCCCTGCCGTCCCTCGAAGTTGCGGTTGCTGGTAGAGACGGCATACTTTCCGGCGGGCACCTTGTCGTCGTTCATCGCCAGACAGGCGGAACATCCCGGCTGGCGGATAGCGAATCCTGCCTCTTCCAGCACTTTGTCCAGCCCTTCCTCACGAATCTGTGCGTCGACCATCCACGATCCGGGAACAAGCCATGCCACTACGCCATCGGCTTTCCGGCGCCCCTTCACGAGGGAGGCAAAAGCACGGAAGTCTTCGATACGGCCGTTGGTGCAGGCGCCCAGGAACACATAGTCTATCTTCTTGCCCAGCAGCGAGTCGCCCGGACGGAAGCCCATGTAGTCCATTGACTTCAGAAACGATGCCTTAGCCGCCTCGCCCATGCCTTCAGTGGAGGGAATGTGCTGCGTGACGCCCATGCCCATACCCGGGTTGGTGCCGTAGGTAATCATCGGCTCAATGTCGGCGGCGTCGAAGCGCACTTCCTTGTCGAACACGGCGTCGGGGTCGCTCTTCAGTGTCTTCCAATAGGCAAGCGCCTTGTCCCAGGCTTCGCCCTTCGGGGCATATTCGCGGCCGCGGATGTAGTCGAAGGTGGTCTCGTCGGGCGCCACCATGCCGCCGCGCGCGCCCATCTCGATGCTGAGGTTGCACAGCGTGAGGCGTCCTTCCATCGACAGGCTGCGCACGGCTTCTCCGGCATACTCCACGAAGTAGCCCGTGGCGCCGCTGGTGGTCATCCGTGACATCATGTAGAGTGCCACGTCTTTTGCCGTGACGCACTTGCCCAGTTTGCCGTCTATCGTGATGCGCATCGTCTTGGGGCGGGTTTGCAGGATGCACTGCGAGGCCATCACCATCTCCACCTCGCTCGTACCGATGCCGAAGGCTACCGCACCCATGGCACCGTGCGTTGAGGTATGCGAATCGCCGCAGACGATGGTCATGCCCGGCAAGGTCAGTCCGCGTTCCGGTCCTACGACGTGGATGATGCCGTTCTTCGGGTTCATCATGCCGAAGTGTGTCAAGCCGAAATCCGCCGCATTCTTGGCAAGCGTATCGACCTGGGTCTTCGAGACGGGGTCTTCGATGGGCTTGTCCTGGTCGTGCGTCGGCGTGTTGTGGTCGGGCATACAGAATATCTTTTCCGGACGGAAACACTTGATTCCCCGGGCGCGCAATCCGGCAAACGCCTGCGGGCTGGTCACTTCATGGCAATAAAGCCGGTCGATATACAGTTGGGTGGGACCCTCTTCCACTTGTTGCACGATGTGGGCGTCCCAAATCTTGTCAAATAAAGTATGCATAAGAATTATGAATGAAGGTAATTATGAATTTTGAATTTTGAATTATGAATGAAGGTAATTATGAAGTATAGGTAATAGACAATCGTACTTCACGTAATTCAAAATTCATAATTCAAAATTCAAAATTATTTAAACTTATTGATACAGTCGATATAGGCCTCTACCGACGCAGCTATGATGTCTGTATTGGCACCGAAGCCGTAATAGATGCAGTTGTCATATTCCACCTGCATATGCACCTTGCCCATATCGTCACTACCCTTGCTGATGGCCTGGATGGTAAACTCCTTCAGTACCATGTGGCGGTCTATTATCTTCTTCAGTGCCTTGATGGCGGCGTCTACCGGACCATTACCGCTGGCTGCCGCCTCGAACTTCTCACCGGCGATGCTCAGCCCGATGCTTGCCACGGAACGGACACCGATACCGCTGGTCACCTGCAGGTACTCCAGTTTGATGCGGTGGTTCTGCGCACGGTCGGCACCTGCCAATACCAGGATGTCGTCGTCGTTGATGTCTTTCTTCTTGTCGGCAAGTTTCAGGAACTCCTCATAAATCTTATCCAGTTTCTGCTGGTCTAGAGAGACACCCAGCACCTGTAGACGGTTCTTCAAGGCGGCACGTCCGCTGCGGGCGGTCAGCACGATGGAGTTGTCATCGATACCTACGTCGTGCGGGTCGATGATTTCGTAGGTCTGCACGTTCTTCAACACGCCGTCCTGATGGATGCCCGACGAATGGGCAAAGGCATTGCGCCCTACAATCGCCTTGTTGGGCTGTACCGGCATATTCATCAGACTGGACACCATACGGCTGGTCGGATAGATTTTCTGCGTATTGATATTCGTCTCGATGTCAATGTCCTTGTGACACTTGATAATCATCGCCACCTCTTCGAGTGAAGTGTTTCCGGCACGTTCGCCGATGCCGTTGATGGTCACCTCCACCTGGCGGGCTCCGTTCAGCACACCAGCCATGGTATTTGCCGTCGCCATGCCCAGGTCGTTGTGGCAATGGGTGGAAAGAATGGCATTGTGGATGCCGTCCACGTGTTCCATCAAGTACTTTATCTTCGCACCATATTCGCTGGGAAGGCAATATCCGGTAGTATCGGGGATATTCACCACTGTAGCGCCCGCCTTGATAACCGCTTCCACTACGCGTGCCAGATATTCGTTATCCGTTCTGCCTGCATCCTCCGCATAGAACTCGACGTCATCCACATAACGGCGTGCATACTTCACAGCCGCCACTGCACGCTCGATAATCTCCTCACGGTTGGAATTGAATTTATACTTGATGTGCGAGTCGGACGTGCCAATCCCCGTATGAATGCGCTTATGCTTGGCAAACCGCAAAGCTTCCGCCGCCACATCGATATCTTTCTGCACGGCACGGGTCAACGCACAAATCGTAGGCCACGTCACCGCCTTCGATATCTCAATCACCGAATTGAAATCTCCCGGGCTTGAAATAGGGAAACCCGCTTCAATCACATCCACTCCCAGCAATTCCAGTTGCTTTGCCACCTGAATCTTTTCCACCGTGTTCAACTGGCATCCCGGAACCTGTTCACCATCGCGGAGCGTTGTGTCGAAAATAAATAATCTGTCACTCATCGATTTATTGTATTTATAAATTTATTATCCATAAAAAAAAGCCTTTCGCACAAGGAAGTGAGAAAGGCTTTCGTATATTGTCCGTATCTTACATATATTTATGCACAGCACTCACTTCCACTAAACTTTGCCAGTAGAATAATAATACCACACAGTAGAATATATGTAAAGTTCTGAATCATCTTGTCTTTTTTATTTTAACGGTGCAAAGGTATAGATTATTTCGTTCCGTACAAACAGATCCGTAACTTTTTTATTCGAAATAATATCATTTTATAAGATTGCTTGCGTTTCTTACACTAATATATCACAAAAAAAGGCGTACACATACGGTACACCTTTCATTTATGTTTCAGTTCGATACAGTGTTCACAGATTACTTCTTAGGGCAAGCCTTACCACACTTAGCACCCTTGCAAGCAGCTTTCGGGCAGTCTGTTTGCGGGCAATTAGCTTGCTCGCAATTAGCACGCGGGCAGTCCGCTTTAGGACAGACAGCAGTAGAGTCTGCCTGACAACACATCCTTACAGAGTCACATACCTGTTCTGTCGGCACAACGCAGCAGGAATCAGTTCCGACAGCCGCATCAGCAGCTTTCTTGTTGCCACATGACATTGCGGCGAAGGAACATACGACCGCCACAATAGCGAATAAAACTTTAGTTTTCATACTTCAAATTATTTTATACATTAAAAAGAAAGAGTCAACTGAAAAAGCCCCCGCATCATGCTGATGCGGAGGCTTCTCTCTGTAAAAACGGCGGCTACCTACTCTCCCACTGTTACGCAGTACCATCGGCGTGACTGAGCTTAACTTCTCTGTTCGGAATGGGAAGAGGTGGAACCTCAGTGCTATAGCCACCTGAATAAGGTTGACATGATGTGAAAAGCAAAGCCGTTATTCAATGCTGAACGTATATAACAGACATACACGGAAGACCAAAAGCACACGGGCAATTAGTAATGCTCGGCTATGACATCGCTGCCTGTACACCTGCATCCTATCAACGTCATCGTCTATGACGACCCTGAGAAATCTAATCTTGTGGCTGGCTTCGTACTTAGATGCTTTCAGCACTTATCCAATCCCGACTTAGATACCCGGCAA
>ERZ808046.495-NODE-495-length-32793-cov-3.738905_pt1 | contig 32793 bp, 29 predicted proteins | sample MGYA00380196_ERZ808046 | MGnify/ENA primary metagenome ERZ808046 (study PRJEB31490, sample SAMN06133421) | mouse gut metagenome | isolation source: Z6_2 | host: mice | place: China: Chengdu | collected 2015-05 ...
TTGGAAGATCTGGAACAGGAACATTTAATTGAACGTTTCCACGGTGGCGCCCGTCTGATCCAAATCGGCAGTGAACAGACAGCAGATGCAAAAAAACAGGATTACTCTGCGGAAAAAGATTTGATTGGAAAGACAGCCGCAGAACTTGTGCCCAACAATTCCACGATTTTTCTCGGTTCAGGCACCACCACTTTAAGCATCATCAAACATCTGGGGAATAAACGTGTCACCATTGTTACGAATAACGCCCTTGCTCCGGTCTATACAGATAATGAACGTATTACATTAATCTTATGCGGCGGAGAATGCCGTCTGAAAGCAAAGTCCCTTATCGGACCCTTTACCGAGCATGTCATCAATTCTATTTTTGTAGATATGGCATTTTTAGGAGCCAATGGAATTGATGCCGCGAACGGTGTAACGACTAATATTTATCAGGAAGCTAAAATTTACGAAAGTATCGCCAGAAACTGCACCGGTAAAATCGTACTTGTCGCAACCGGACACAAGCTTGGAAAAACCTATACATACAAAAGCCTTGATCTGAATGCCATTGACTTGCTGATTACCGATTCAACCGCCAATCACCGCCCACTTTTTGATTTAAAGACAGAGGGCATACATGTTATGTTTGCGAATCAGACGGCTGAATAGAAATCGGAGGGCTGATTCAAAATGATTAATGCCGGTAGGCCGAGAAATCAGAAGCGATTCCTTGGTTTGCAGGCCATGAAAACATCAGCTTCTTTTATAAAAAATCCCGCAAGCACTTTCAATACTCTCCAAAAGAATACCGGGAAGCTGACAAAGCATTTTAAGCTTTCAAAATTCTGCACACACGACATCAGTCATAATACACAAAAATCATATTCATTTTTTGTTAATTATTTTTGTAGACAAATCGTAAAGTATTTGTTACTATAAATTTATTCAAAATGAATGAAGAGCAAAGGCTTGTTACTGGAATATGATTATCGTCAGGCAAGACCTATAGTACAGGAGATTTTCTGTAGCTATAGGTCTTTTTATATGCCTTTTTAAAAATTTATCGAAAGTGGGACGTACAGCGATTTGGCGGTAATTTTCCAAGTTTTCAGGAGGAGATAACATGAAAGTAAATAAGATTCTGAATAACAATCTTGTCTTATCAAAAAATGATAAGGGACAAGAAATCATTGTGAAGGGGCTTGGAATCGGCTTCCATGCAAAACGGGGCGACAAAATAGATGAGAGTCTGGTGGAGAAGATATTTTATCCGGAAAACCAGCAAAATAGCCTTCAAATCCAGGACTATCTGATGTCTATTCCAGAAGAGTACCTGAATTTTGTACAGAAGTTTGTCGATTTGATAAAGGAGCGGGAAGACTTAGAGCTCAATAACAGCATCTACCTCTCTTTAAGCGATCACATTATGGGAACCGTGAAACGGTTCCGGGACGGAATTTCCCTGAAAAATGTTCTTCTTTTAGACATCCGGCAATTATACAAAAAAGAATACGGGTTTGGGATGGAAATGATTGAGCAGATCAATTCCATCTTCCGCGTATCGCTGCCCGTGGATGAAGCCGGTTTTATCGCCCTGCATTTTGTAAATGCAGAAGAAGGCGGGCAGAATCATGACAATTACCAGATTGCCATGATTGTAAGTGAAGTGCAGGAGATTGTAAAACATTACTATTCTGATATTACATTTGACGAGTCGAGTCTCTATTATCAGAGATTTTTGACTCACTTGAAATATTTTGCCCAGAGGTATCTGCACAAGGAACTTCAGTACAATGAGGACGAGACTTTGTTTCAGATCATAAGCGAGCAGTGCCGGGAGGCATTTGGCTGCGTGAAATTGATTTATCTTATGATGGAAGAAAAATATCATTACGCGCTCAGCAAAGAAGAGATGATGTATCTCTCAATCCATATTCAAACGAATGTGGAGAAATCAAGAGTGACACGTAAATAAGAACAGGGCATCTGTAAAATATGTCCGCATACTTATGTTAGCACTGGCTTGTGACTGAAATGTGCGGCCGGCATTTTCAGGCAAGACCTTTCTATAAAATATTTACATCTTTATATTAAGGAGGAAGAGCCATGAAAAAAGACTATGGCAGATCGGCGGAAAAGCTGGTCAATGCAATGGGAGGAAAAGACAATATTACAAGAGTATTTCATTGCATGACAAGATTACGTTTTTATGTAAAGGATAAAAGCAAGATTGATGAAGCAGGGGTGAAAAAACTCCCGGAGATATCAGGTATCAACTGGCAGGCAGATCAGTTTCAGGCAATTGCAGGGAACGAAGTAAACGAAATGTATGCCGAGCTTATAAAAATGGGAATCCCAAATGATGATGAAGACTCTGGTCAGGAGACCGGCGAAAAAAAAGGAATCGCTACTGCAATCATCGACTCAATTACAGGCTGCATGACGCCCATGATTCCGGCGTTGACTGCCGCAGGTATGATGAAAGTCGTGCTCACTCTGCTTACTACCTTTAAACTGGTCAGTGACCAGTCCAGCACTTATCAGGTCATTTCCTTTATTGGAGACGCCGCATTCTATTTCATGCCATTTTTGATTGCGGCAAATGCAGCAAAGGTGTTCAAGGTGAATCAATCCCTTGCGCTGATCATTGCAGGTGTGTTTTTACATCCAAACTTTACAGCAATGATGGCTTCAGGAGAGCCAATCACGTTGTTTGCCATACCTGTCACGCCGATGACTTACTGCTATTCTGTTATTCCGGTCATCCTCATGGTATGGATCATGTCTTATATTGTGAAACTAGTAGATAAGATTGTACCGAGGATTGTAAAACTGATCCTGAATCCGACTTTGGTCATCCTGATCAGTGCGCCGATCGCAATCATTGCTATCGGACCACTGGGCGGTATCATCGGTGATGGACTTGCATTGGCAATCAATTTCTTATCAGCAAAGCTTGGGTTTGTCATTGTAGGAATCCTTTCAGCGGCATTCCCTTTCATCGTCATGACTGGTATGCACCATGCCCTGACACCAATCGGACTGAACGCAGTTGCAACAGGAGGCGACAGCTTGATCTTCGTATCCCAGGTGTGCTCTAATGTAGCGCAGGGAGGGGCTTCACTTGCCGTTGCAATCAAATCAAAAAATAAAGAGATGAAGCAGCTTGCAAGCGCATCAGGTATTTCGGCGCTGATGGGAATCACGGAGCCGGCGCTTTACGGTGTAACTTTAAAATTAAAACGTCCGGTTGCTGCAGCTGCCATTGCAGCGGGAATCGGCGGTATCTTCGGCGGCATCATGCAGGTAACGTTGTATATTGCTCAGAACTGTCTCCTCGCAGTTCCTGCTTTTATCGGTGAAAAAGGGATGACAAATTTCTTCTATGGATTAATCATGATTGCAATTTCTTTCGTAGGAGCGTTTGTATTGACAGTTGTATTTGGATTCAAGGACGAGACGGACGAGGGTGCGCAGGACCAGGCCGAAGACGTACAGGAAAAAAAGAACAGTGAAGTGAAACCTCTTGTAGAAAAAATCGAGATTCTTGCTCCTGTAACGGGAACGGTAAAAGAAATCACAGAGGTACCTGACAATACATTTGCTGAAAAAATGTTAGGCGATGGTATAGCGGTCATTCCTGCTGAAGGAAAGGTATATGCCCCCGCTGACGGAACTGTCGTATCGATTATGGACACAAAGCACGGAATCATGTTCCTCACTTCAAAAGGAGCGGAACTGCTCATACACATCGGGCTTGACACTGTGAACTTGAAAGGGAAATATTTTACTGCACATGTAGAAAGCGGAAGCGAGGTCAAAGCGGGTGAGCTGCTCGTAGAGTTTGATATAGACGCAATAAAAAGCGAGGGATACAATCTTATCACACCGGTGGTTGTGACCAATATTGATGATTATATCCGCGCCGTTGGAATGGTAAAGACATCTGAAAGCATTTCCCATGGAGAGTGCTTGATGACGATTGTTTAACAAAAAACAGGAAGGACATAATTATTCAGGAGGTACTTGCTATGATCCAGAAAAAAATGCCGGAAAATTTTTTATGGGGCGGCGCAACTGCTGCCAATCAATATGAAGGAGGATGGGCTGAAGATGGAAGAGGCCCGTCCATCGCTGATATACTGACAGGAGGAAGTGTTGACAAAGAGAGAAGGCTGACTGTGCCGGAGCCTGTTGACACAGAATTTTATCCAAATCATGAAGCCACGGACTTCTATCACCATTATAAAGAAGATATCGCTCTGTTTGGCGAGATGGGATTCAAGGTGTACCGTTTTTCCGTATCCTGGTCGCGTATATTCCCCTTGGGAGACGAAGAAATGCCCAATGAAAAAGGACTTGCGTTTTATGACAAGGTGATTGATGAGCTTGAAAAATACGGAATCGAACCACTGATTACAATCTCACATTATGAAAACCCGCTTCATCTCTCTCTGGCTTACGGCGGGTGGAAGAACCGAAAGCTCATTGACTTTTATCTAAAGTTTGCAAAAGTACTGTTTGAGCGATACAAAGGAAGAGTGAAATACTGGCTCACATTTAATGAAATCAATATGCTGACCGAGCCTTTTGGCGCCGTGTTCTGTGCGGGAATGCTCGATGAGGCAGACAACAATGAGGAAACACGATATCAGGCGATGCACCACCAGCTTGTAGCAAGCGCTCTGGCTGTGAAAATGGCTCATGAAATCGATCCAGAGAACCAACTGGGATGTATGCTTGCCTATCATAACGGTTATCCATTTACATGCCATCCGAATGATGTATTTTTTGCACAGCAATACGGACAGATACACAACTCAATTGCAGGAGATGTGCATGTGCGTGGGAAATATCCGGGATTTGCATATCGTTATTTTACAGAACATGATATGGAAATCAAAATGCTGCCGGAGGATGAGAGGATTTTAAAAGAAGGCACTGTAGACTTTGTAAGCATCAGTTACTACTCCAGTAATTGTGTGAGCATGACGGAAAATGGAGCAGAGCTGGCAAAAGGCAATGGAACAGTGAATATTAAAAACCCATATCTTGAAGCGTCCGACTGGGGCTGGCAGATTGATGCATCAGGTCTGCGATATGTATTAAACGAAATCTATGACAGATATCAGATACCAATCATGATTGTGGAAAACGGGCTTGGAGCAGTGGACGAACTCACAGAAGACGGACAAATCCATGATGATTACCGCATTGATTATATGAAACAACATATTGAAGCAATGAAAGAAGCTATTTTCGACGGCGTTAATCTGATTGGATATACGTGCTGGGGATGCACTGATGTGGTCAGCGCATCGACCGGGGAAGTAAAGAAACGCTATGGATTGATTTTCGTAGATAAATATGACGATGGCACGGGAGATATGTCCCGCCGGAAGAAAGATTCCTTCTATTGGTATAAAAAAGTCATTGAAAGCAATGGGGAAAGGTTGTAAATACAGGTCAATCCATATGAAAGCGTTATACTGAAAAAAGGCCGCCTGCCCATGCTCTCACACTTTGGCAGGCGGCTGATCCATCGTCCTGTGCCCTCCTTTCCTCTATGGAATATCCGCAAATACAATATATTATCAGGACACAAAGCGGGCAATGGTTTTGTTTTGTATGATGAGACAATATATGTCTAGGTGAAAAATAACACTATGCGTCTACTGTGTTCTCACTCCGCTTCGGGAAACGAATCACCACCTTGAACAAATCGGCATCCGTTGAAATCTTCAACGTTCCATACTGCAGCTCCGTAAAACTTTTTGCAATCGCCAGCCCAAGGCCGGAGCCTTCCGTATTCCGGGAAGCGTCCCCCCGGACAAAACGATCTGTAATTTCATCCGTATTAAAATTCAATTCCGCCGCCGACACATTTTTCATAGAAATGGACACATGATTTTCCTCATCCGTCAGATCCACATACACCCTCGTATGCGGCATTGCATATTTTGTAATATTTACAATCAGATTCTCGAATATACGGTACGTCTTCTGGGAATCCAAAAACATTATGCGCTTGCCTTCAGGAAGATTCCAGCGGAATTCCAGATGAGCCGCCTGGATTTTCTCATCACATTCCAGCCCGACCTGTTTCAACAGACCGACAATATCCACCCTCATAAAGTTCATAGTCACATTTTTACTGGTCGCTTTACTGATTTCAAATAAGTCCTCAATCAGCACTTTAAGCCTCAGCGACTTCTTCTCCAAAACCTCCAGATACTCCTTACGCTTCTCTGGATTTTCCTCAGATTTCAGCAGATCGATATAAGTGATGATTGCAGTCAGCGGCGTCTTCAGATCGTGGGACACATTCGTAATCAGTTCCGTCTTCATCCTCTCACTTTTCACTTCTTCCTGGACAGCCTTCTTAAATCCCTTCTGAATCCTCTGGATTTCCGTCTTCATCGGATTAAAAATCCCCAAATCGCCGTCTATCGGCGCATCCAGATTCCCCTCTGCCAGCAGATTCGTAGATTCCAACAGCATTGCATATTTCCGCTTCAAATCCTGAGAATATTTCCGCAGAATCAGGTAAAGGACAATGGAATAAAGAATCAGGGCAAACACTCCGAAAAACCACAGCCACGTAATCACCAGCAGCAGGAAGAAGTTGACAACCACCGCTTTAACCAGCAGTTTATTCGATTGTTGATTCAAATCCATGTGCAGGAATTCATTATAAACCTTGTTGAAATATCCTTTGGTTTTTCTCCAGATTCTCTGGAAAAATCCCACGGCGCCACCGGCTCCCTGTTTCATCCTACTGCTATACTGCTCATTTCCTTCCCTGCACCAATGGAAAAGTTTCGCACAAAGTGACCGTTCTTTTAAATAAGATTTCTTAAGCACAAACACCTCCTGAAGACAGGCCGCGCCCCAGAGGACAGTACCAAACACCACCGTCCACATAACGAAATTCCCCAGTATCTGTAAAGCTTCCGCCGCATTTATAAAAAAACGGGTTTTCGACGATAAAATGTAAGCCTCTTCACTGTTAATTACATTCCACACATAACCGGCAATCTTCTGTTCGCAGCCAATGACATAAATCCACACAATCAGAACCACCTCCGGCGGTGCACGGAAAATTTTCCAGTCATGTACCCTCCAGCTCTTATTCCACGCAATCAGCAGTCCCATCACACCGGCAAATACGGCGAGAACCCACTCATACATCAGGTAAGTTGGATTGTTTGACAGGCTGACTGCATATTCAGAACCGTTCCCGGCCGTCACATCTACATATTCATCCAACTGTTCCTCGGACATTCCAAAGATTACCTTGACTTCTTTGGGTATCAAGTCATAGGAATATTCCACTTCACCATGGGAACCATATCTAATTTCATCATCAAACCAGTCATACAACTGCTGTTCTAACTGATAACCTGCTGTTGTTTTATCCAGAACCGTTCCGTCTGCCTTTACATCCTGAAGCTGACCGGCTTCACTCAGTACAAGTGCTATGCGGAATGCATACTCCGTCTCATCATTTACAAGACGCTTTACTTTGCTGCTGTCGTTTTCACCCAAAAGAGCTTTGCCTTTGAAATCAAAGACTTCATAATCCATATATTTCCGCAGCAGCAGAAATTCATACATATTCATGCTATCAATCAGCTTCGACTGTTCCACCTGTCCATATGCCTGATTATATAAAAAATAGACTCCATCCGTCAGTTCATCACTGAAATCCTTCAATGTTTCCTGCCTTACCTCGTTCCTGATATCCCCTGACATATTAGATGAAAACAGCGGATAAGAAACGACCATCACACCGGCGCATATTAGCATCACGAAAAGCATGAAAATAACTGCAGCTTTACGGTTGTTTTTCAATTTTATAGCCAACACCCCACACCACCTTCAAATATTTTGGATTCTTTGGGTCCACTTCTATCTTCTCCCGGATATTCCGGACATGGACCATGATTGTATCTGTATTGATGGCACGCTCCTGCCATACCCTTTCGTAAATCTCCTCTGCGGAAAATACATGCCCTGGACTCTTCGCCAGCAGCAGTAATATCTTATACTCAATCGGCGTCAGCTTCACCGGACAGCCGTCCATCGTCACCTCCACCATGTCTTCATTAATTTCCAGACCGCCAATAATGTGCACATTTTCTTTCGGCTCAAGTTTTTCCATAAACCGCTTATAACGACGGAGCTGGGAATTCACCCTCGCCATCAGCTCCATTGGAGTAAAAGGCTTGGTCACATAATCATCGGCGCCGATATTCAGGCCCATCACCTTGTCGACTTCCTCTGATTTTGCTGAAAGCATAATCACCGGAAAATCATATTTCTCCCGCAGTTTCATTGTCATATGGATTCCATCCATCCGGGGCATCATAATGTCCACGATTGCCAGATGGATTTCCTCTTTTTCTATTACTTCAAGCCCTTCGATTCCGTCTGCTGCCTGAAATACTTGATACCCCTGGCTCTGCAGATAAATCTGGACTCCCTCTCTGATTTCTTTGTCATCCTCAACCACAAGTACGTGATTTATTTCCATGCTGTTCATTCCTCCTCGTTACGAGCACTTATTCCACTGGAAAACATTATACCATTTTTTGATATTTCAGTACATCCCATAATCCAGCATCCCCCGGTTCAGCCCGCACCGGAAGTTCCGGAATTTCTCGTTTGCTAATCTCCCCGTAATCTTTCAGTGCCACAATCACTTTAGAAAATGGAAGCGGAATAACATAGCTGTCCCATCTCCAAAACATCCGCAGGCAGACAGAATAATAAAGACTGATTCCCACAAAATCTTCCCCTTTCTGCTCTGATAAATAGAATGCCAGCTTCTTCGGTTCATGTCGGGGTCCCAGTGGGCCATCCAGCGCTACCGCTAGAGAACGCGCCTGTTCATAAGACTGCCGCATCAGATTCTTCAATGCCCCGAACGCCGCATAGCCATCAGGTACACGGATTGCGTTTCCTCCGCAGCTCTGTATCATATGTTCGATATAATCCCCTCTTCTGTCTGCAGTCACAACCACATCCACCGGCGCCGTCTTTCCCCTCAGATTTTTCAGCACAAGATTCATAAAGAAGCTATCCTCATGCCAGAAGCCAAAAATCTGACTGCTGCCGCACAGCTCTCCAGTCTGCCAGTCAATCCTCACCGTCTTCTCAAGAAGTCTTAAATATCCGGAAAACACGCCTTGTAATATTCTCTGCCCCATCCTCTTCATACTCATATCCCATTTCCTCCTGTTTGTCTGCCTTTGCCGCGATGCACTGCCCATACAGTAATTCTTCATATGCCGCAAGCCTTGCTAAACGGTAGCCCTCCGCTGTGATCTTCGCCTGTTCTCCCATATATTCCCGTTTATCCAACGCTTCCAGAACCTTATCGCTCCACACATCCACGTCTTCCACGGTCCGAAAACCATTCACACCGTTTTCTACAATGTCCTCTACCCCCGATGCATCCACCGCCACCACCGGGCAGCCCGAAGCAAATGCTTCGGCAAGTACGATTCCCTGCGTCTCAGATTTGGAAGCAAAAAGAAACAAATCGCTCGCCTGTAAATATCGGTTCACCTGTCCATTCACAACATTTCCAAGAAAATGAACGACATCTGCAATTCCCAGTTCTTCTGCTTTTTGCCCCAACGCCTTCCGCATGCTGCCGCTTCCGATAAACAATACCTGAAACGGCACGCTCATCTTTTCTTTTAGTTTTGCGACACCTTCCAGTAAAAACCCCGGATTCTTCTCTTCCTCCAGCCTGCCCGTCACTGCAAACAAGACACCGCCTTGTGGGAGATATCGATGATGTATCTCCATCGCCTCCTCCAGATGCCCTGAATAAAATTCCTCCTTCAGCCCGGTCGGAAAGACTGCAGCCTGTGTATGTGTTCCATTCTCACGAATCCGTTTCAGCATCCCCGCAGTCGGCGCCAGAATCAAATCACATTGATTGGTAAACCATTTCATATACTTCGGTACAACGGTTTCCCTGGCAAATTCCAGCGCCCATCTTCTGGCCGTGGGAAAAGACCTGTCCTTTCGCAGGAAATCCAGATAGTGCAGGTAGTCTTCATATCTCGTGTGATAGGTATATACCACCGGAATCTGATATTTTCTGCCCAAATACAAAGCTGTCGGTCCGACAAACATCGGATGATGGGTATGGATCAAATCAAACGTCTCCTGTGCAAATACATCCGTAATTTCCCTTAAAATCAACTTTGGATAGACCATTCCGTTATCCATACATTGTTTCCCGGTACCAAAACGGATAATACGGATTCCGTTATCGTATCCATAGTTCCGGATCCATCCTTCTATCCTTTCTTTTTCCGGCGCGCCGCACGGACATGCAATCCGGTTTTTTATCCGATTTCCCTTCTTCTTTTCTTCCTTGTCAGCATCGTATTCCGGCGCAAATACCGTCACAGAATGTCCCCGTTTTACCAGTTCTTCTGCCTGTCTCTCAACAGAAATCGGCACGCCCCCTACGAACGGCTTATAGTTATTTGTCAGCATTGCTATCCTCATATGTATTCAATTCTCCTTTGTTACGAGCACTTAGGCAGCCGTCCTTTGGCTGCTTACGTGCGATACATGTCGGCGTCGTTAGTGAGTTTTCTCACGAACTTACCAGCCGACTCGTTACGAGTACTTTACATTCATGCCAGCATCCGGATTGCCGTATCTCCAAAATAGTACCCCGCACCTACAAATACCAGATTCCAAATAAAAATCCCAAGTACAGAGCTGACTGTATATTTTACAAAATTCATCTGCACCATTCCCGCCGGAATCGAAATGATAGTGCGGACCATCGGGAGCAGCTTACTCACAAAGACTCCGATACAGCCTCTTTCCCGCAGCATTTCCATCTTCTCTTCAATGACCGGCTGATGTTTCGGGAATTTCCTAAAATAGGCCCCCATAACCTTCGCTCCGCCTACCCTTCCGAGCAGATACAGCGCCCAGCTTCCAACCAACCCCGCCGCCACTGAAATAAGCAATACCAGTGGAAAACTGATTTCACCTTCCGCCGCCCAGATTCCCGCCAGCGGCATGATTACTCCCGCCGGAAATCCGGGAAGATTCAGATATTCCAGAAGTACAATCAGAAAGATAAAAAAAGCTCCATATTCAAGAAAATAATTTGTCAATACTTGGATACTCATAAAAAAACACCCGCCCTTAGCTATTCGTAACAGTTCAGCCTTCGGCTGACTGTTACCAGAATCCAGCCCATAATAAGTTCACCTACGGTGAAGGGGCTGGATTCTCTCCCCATCACGTTTTCTTACGGACTTTGCAGCAAGTGCAAAGTCCTGGAATGAACTGTTACATACAATATACCGTATTTCAGCTATTTAGACAAGCCTTATCTCAAAAAGAGTAACAGTCCAGCCGTGCGGCTGAACTGTTACTCTTTATTTTCCAGCTCCATCCTTCCACTTCAGGAAATGATAACTGTCTAATATCTGAAAAAACTTCGCCAGTCTCGGATAGAGCGGCTCCGACTTTTCTCCATAATGCTCTTTCACTGATTTTCCAAGTTCGATAATATTTTTTTCTCCGTCCAGAAGAGGCCAGACAAAACTGCCAATCTCATCCAGATGAACGTATGTGACTTTTGGCTTGTGAAAAAACTTCTGTGCAATTCGGTTAAACACACCTGTATTTGCAATATCCAGCGTCACAATTCCTTTGTCATCCACACTCCATGGAATTCCCTCGGGACGCATCGGAATCCTTTCCAGATAATTTTCCGAAATTACATTATCTTTTTTCTTCATGATTATTTACTTTCTTTTCTCGGTTTTCTCCAGAGTGAAAACTTCAATACAGTCAGAATAACCAAAGCGAAGACTACAAGGCTGCCTACGTTGGCAACGCCAACCGGAAGGTTCAGTCTGCCGGAAAGGTCAATAACCTTATCGATTCCGCCGATTGCAAACAATGCAAGCAGAATACCTACAAGTCCTTCTCCCGCAATCATACCGGAGCAGTAAAGAATACCATCGTTGATAATTCTTTCCTTCTCTTTCTTCTCTTTATTCATCTTATCGAATGCCAGACGAACAAGACCGCCTACCATAATACATGCATTGAGCTGTACCGGAAGGTATACACCGATGGCAAACGGAAGTACCGGGATTCCCAGAATCTCAATAACAATTGCAAGAAATACTCCTGTAAATACAAGCGCCCACGGAAGATTTCCATCCATAACACCTTCGATGATCATCTTCATAAGCATGGCCTGTGGAGCGCCAAGCTCTGCTGAACCATATCCCCAGGCTGCATCGAGCAGGTACAGTACGCCGCCGATAGCAAATGCTGAGGAAACAACGCCAAACACTTCTCCAATCTGCTGTTTCTTCGGTGTAGCGCCAAGCAGGAAACCAGTCTTCAGATCCTGTGAAGTATCTCCTGAAATAGCTGCTACAATACAAATAATAGATCCAATTGCAATTGCCCCCTGCATACCGTGTGCTCCGACGTCTCCTGTTATTTTCAGGATAATTGTAGCAAACAGCAATGTCGCAATCGCCATACCGGATACCGGATTATTAGAGCTTCCTACAAGGCCTACCATTCTGGAAGATACTGTAGCAAAGAAAAATCCGAAAATTACTACGATGATTGCTCCGACAATTGTTACCGGGATAGCCGGTACAAGCCACACGAGCAGTGTCAGTACAAGAATGCTGATAAGGATGAACTTCATATTCAGGTCTTGGTCTGTACGGGAGCTGCCTGTGCTTCCCACACCGCCCTTCATGCTTTTCATTGCATCGCGGAATGTGCGTACAATAAGCGGAAGAGACTTAATAAGGCTGATAATACCGCCGGCAGCAAGAGCGCCTGCGCCGATATAACGGATATAGCTTCCCCAAATAGCGCTTGCCCCGCCTTCCGCAAACATCTCTCCGATCGGAGCCGTTCCCGGATACAGGGTTGCATCCGCTCCAAACAATACGATCAGCGGAATCAATACGAGCCAGCTGACACATCCGCCTGAAAACATATAAGAAGAAATCCTAGGTCCGCAGATGTAACCAACACTCATTACGGCCGGATATATCTGAGTTCCTATCTCTCCTGCAAAGCCCTTTACACGGAAAGACACTTCACTTGGAACCAGTTTCACTCCATCAATAAAGAACTTAAATAATGCTGCAATTCCAAGACCTGCAAATACTGTAGATGCATTTGCCCCGCCTTCCTCACCTGCAAGAAGAACCTCTGCACATGCTGTTCCCTCCGGATACGGCAGGGTTCCATGTTCTTTTACAATCAAAGCGTTACGAAGCGGTACCATAAATGCAACTCCCAGAAGTCCTCCAAGCAATGCGATAATTGTAATCTCTACGATACTCGGCTTGTCCATCTTGCCTTCTGCCGCCCACAGAAAAAGTGCCGGCAATGTGAAGATTGCTCCTGCTGCCAGAGACTCTCCGGCAGAGCCTACCGTCTGTACTATGTTACTTTCCAAAACAGAGTTTTTACGCATGATTACCCGGATTACACCCATAGAAATAACCGCTGCCGGAATAGAAGCAGATACTGTCATACCAACACGTAATCCAAGATATGCGTTTGCTGCGCCAAATACCACTGCAAGAATCACACCCATAATGATAGATGTTACCGTCAACTCAGGTGTTACCTTTTCAGCCGGAATATATGGCTTAAATTCTTTCTCATTCATATCCTCTCTCCTTTTCATTAGTCACAACGTTATTATTATAACGAAAAATGTGTACGTATGCAATAGATGTTAGTAATTTAGTGTAACTATTCAGCCATGCGGCGGATAAATATAAGATTCCGGCGTAAGCTTGCTTACAGAGGAAAATTGTATTTATCTGACATATGGCGTTTAGCCATAAGCGAGAATTTAGCCGTGAATACGGCGGAAAAGCAACGTAAGCTGCGAATTCGAGCTACTATGGCTGAATCGTTATATTTATTCTATTTCCGCTCTTCTCAAGATATCGTACTTCTCCGCCTTCCCATCCAATTCCAAATACAGCACCTGTTTTGAATGCGGCGCGCTCTCCTGCTCCTCCTGGTCTTCGTTGACAATCCGCCTCACCGTCACTTCTACATTGCGTCCATCCGGCTTCATAATCTCAATCGTTTCACCCACAGAAAACTTATTGCGCTGCTCAATCCTAACCAATCCATCCTTCTCTTCCCCCACAATTCCCAGATAGGTGTATTCCTTCACATATGTGTTGCTGTCATAAATCTGCGTATTCTCATCCGGCTTTCCAAAGAAAAACCCCGTCGTAAACTGACGGTAAGTACAGTTAGAAACCTGTTCCAGATACCATGGCATATTTTTCTGATACAGCTTTGGATCCTCTCTATAATCATCCAGCGCTTTGCGGTAAGTACGCGCTACAGTTGCCACATACAACGCATTCTTCATGCGCCCCTCAATTTTCAGACTGTCAATCCCCGCATGAATCAGCTCCGGGATGTGTTCAATCATACACAGGTCTTTGGAATTAAAAATGTACGTCCCCCGTTCATTTTCATAGACAGGCATATACTCACCGGGTCTCGTCTCCTCCACCACAGCATATTTCCAACGGCATGGATGGGTACACGCACCCTTGTTAGCATCCCGTCCGGTAAAATAATTGCTTAACAGACACCTTCCGGAATAGGATATACACATGGCGCCGTGGACAAATGTTTCAATCTCCAAATCTTCCGGAATATGGGCGCGCAGTTCTTTTAATTCCTCCATGGAAAGTTCTCTTGCGGACACGACACGGCGCGCTCCCTGTTTATACCAGAAATTGTAAGTCCCATAATTCGTATTATTTGCCTGTGTACTAATATGCCTCTCAATCTTTGGGCACACCTCTTTTGCAATATCAAACACGCCGGGATCTGCAATAATCAGCGCATCCGGCTTGATTTCTTTTAACTCCTCAAAATATTTCCGCACACCTTCCAAATCCTCATTATGCGCCAGGATGTTGGCAGTCACATAAACTTTGACACCGTGCCCGTGGGCGAATGCAATTCCCTCCTTCATATCTTCCATGGAAAAGTTCTTCGCCTTTGCGCGGAGCCCAAAGGCCTCTCCGCCGATATATACGGCGTCTGCCCCGAAGATAACCGCCGTTTTTAATACTTCCAGACTACTTGCCGGAATTAATAATTCTGGATGTCTTGTCATTTTATTTCCTTTCTATGTTTTGATATCGAGGTCAAAAGCCCTCTGCCATGATACCTGCGGATTGTTCCGTGCCATGCCCTCCCACAATCCTGGTATCTTTTTTATTATCGCTTCACACTCAGTGCTACACCATCACCCAACGGAATAATCGACGTAATCAAGTCTTCATGGTGTTTTAGCACATACAGATACTCCCGCATTCTTGCATGGATTGTCCTGTTCCTTCGTTCAACCCCAAACCGGGACTCCATGACTGCTCCGTCCTGCATCACATTGTCCGATACAAGAAGCCCGCCACTTTTTAACAGCCGCATCACATCCGGCAGGAAATGAATATACTGCCCCTTCGCCGCATCCATAAAAATAAAGTCATACTCCCCATCTAGTGTTTTCAGCACATCCTGCGCGTCTCCCTCGAGCAAGGTAATCATGGATTTTTTTCCCGCACGCTCAAAGTTCTTCCGCGCAGCAGATATCCGTTTTTCATAATTTTCAATCGTTGTGATGGTCCCGCCATCCGGTAAATATTCGCTCATCAATAACGCAGAGAAACCTACGGCAGTTCCGACTTCCAGAACGCACATAGGTTTTTGTACACGCAAAAGCACCTTAAGAAAGCTCTGCATTTCTTTCCGTATGATTGGCACGTTTGTATCCAAAGCTTCTTTCTCGATTGCTTCTAATATTTCACTGTTCTCTGTTTCCATGGAATTGATGAACGTTACGATTCGTTCGTCTACTATCATTTTTTCACTTCCATATACCTTATGATGTCACCTTATATATCCACATCCATAATAATCGGAATGACCATCGGTCTTCTCTTGGTCTTCTTCCAGATAAAATCATTCATTGCATCACGGATACTTAGCTTAATCTTGTTCCAGTCTGCATAACGGCTGGACAGACACTTCGACAGGCTTTCGGAAACAGCCTGTCTTGCCTCCTCCATCAATCCTTCGGATTCCCGCACATAGACAAATCCGCGTGATACAATATCCGGTCCCGCAAGAAGGCGGCTTGTTCCTTTTTCCAGCGTCAGGACTACGATAATGATTCCGTCCTCTGCCAAATGCTGCCTGTCGCGGAGTACGATATTCCCCACGTCTCCTACACCCAGACCATCTACCAGAATGGCCCCCGTGTGTACTTTGTCAACAATCTTCGCAGACTCATTATCCAACGCAATCACATCTCCCGACTGCAAAATAAAAATATTCTCTTTGGGAATCCCCAGATTCTTGGCAATTTCAGAGTTTGCCTTCAAATGACGGTATTCTCCGTGTATCGGGATTGCATATTTCGGTTTTACGAGAGAATATATCAGTTTCAATTCTTCCTGACAGGCATGTCCTGATACATGCGCATCCTGGAAAATCACATTGGCGCCCTTTGCGGACAACTCGTTAATCACTCTGGATACAGACTTCTCATTCCCCGGAATCGGATTGGAACTAAAAATAATCGTATCATTCGGCTGAATCGTCACTTTCCGATGTACATCCGCCGCCATACGTGACAGGGCCGCCATGGATTCTCCCTGACTTCCCGTGGTAATCAACACCATCTTCTCAGGCGGATAATTCCGCATCTCGTCAATCTCAATCAATGTATTCTCCGGCACATCCAGATATCCAAGTTCAGAAGCAGTGGAAATGATATTTACCATGCTCCGCCCTTCAACGACAACCTTTCTTCCATATTTATAAGCAGAATTGATTATCTGCTGTACACGGTCTACGTTGGATGCAAAGGTTGCGATAATGATTCTGGTGTTCTGGTGTTCCGCAAAAATATGGTCGAACGTGATTCCCACAGTTCTCTCAGACTGGGTAAAACCATTCCGTTCTGCATTGGTGCTGTCTGACATCAGTGCCAGTACGCCCTTCTTGCCAAGCTCTGCAAACCTCTGCAGATCGATGGCGTCGCCAAATACCGGCGTATAATCCACTTTAAAATCTCCTGTATGCACGACAATTCCCGCCGGAGAATAAATCGCCAACGCAGAAGCGTCCTGAATACTGTGGTTTGTCTTGATAAATTCAATACGGAACTGTCCCAGATTGATAGACTGCCCGTGACGTACTACCTTTCTTCTCGTACTGCGGAGCAGATTATGCTCCTTTATCTTATTTTCGATAATTCCCATTGTCAGCTTTGTCGTATAAATCGGCAGATTCAGTTCTTTCAAAATGTAAGGCAGCGCACCGATATGATCCTCATGACCATGGGTAATGACGAAGCCTTTTACCTTGTCTGCATTGTCCTTAAGATAAGTCACATCCGGGATAACCAAATCGATTCCCAGCATGTCATCTTCCGGAAAGGCCAGACCGCAGTCCACGACAACAATACTGTCTTCGTATTCAAAGGCAGTAATGTTCATTCCAATCTGCTCCAATCCTCCCAACGGGATGATCCGCAGCTTTCCTTTATAATCTTTTTTCAAAAAATCCACACCTCCATTATATTTTTATGTAATCTTTTCCTTTCTTTTGGGTTATATCTCTTCTGTTGTTCCCTACAACAGTTATTTACCATGCTATATTCATTGCATCTCTATATCAACATCTTCCAGCAATTCCTCAAACACCTTGGACACTGCTTTCAGCTCTGTATCATCCTCTACAATCTCATATACACTGTCCTTATCTTCCTTCGCATTTATATCCTTCAAAATCAAACACTCTGCGTTATCTTCCTCTGAATCTGTAACCAGTATGTATGAAGAACCGTTAACCGTAGTCTGCTCCAGCACATAAAATTCCGCTGTTTCGTTTTTATCCTCAAATGTAAACTGAATCTTTTCCATACTTATATTCCCCTTTTATACCTTATCGGACATCGTCCGCCCGTCCCATCGGGACATGCATTATGGTATGCCCTTTGGGTATACCTTATCGGACATCGTCCGCCCGTCCCATCGGGACATGCACTGAATCCAGATACCCCTGCAAAATAAATACCGCAGCTATCTTATCTATATACTTTTTTCGATCTTCCCGGCGCACACCGCTCTCCATCAATGTACGTTCTGCCGCAATTGTAGTCAGACGTTCATCCCACATCACAACTTCCAGTCCGGTGCGGCGCTCAAGCATCTCTTTAAACTCCAGCGACTTCTCTGCGCGTTCACCAATATCGTTATTCATATGCTTCGGAAAACCAAGTACGATTTTTCCCACCTCGTATTCCCGGATTAATTCTTCAATCCGGGCACAGGTACGGCGCAGTTTATTCTCTTCCTTACGCATAATCGTCTCAACTCCCTGCGCAGTCACACCCAGAGCATCACTGACAGCGACCCCCACAGTCTTGCTTCCGTAGTCCAATCCCATAATCCTCATATTAATCACACTCTTATCATTATTCCCAAGAGTTATGCTGAATATACGACTTCAGAAGTTCTTCCACCAGCTCGTCCCGCTCCACCTTCATAATCAGGCTTCTTGCTCCATTATAACTGGTTACATATGTCGGATCCCCTGACATGATATATCCGACAATCTGATTCACCGGATTGTAACCCTTTTCTTTCAGCGCCTTAAACACAATTTCCAGAATGTCCTTCGCAGAAATCTGCGGTCCCGGCTCAACCTGAAAAAACTGTGTATTACTTAAATCACTCATTTTTTATCCTCCAATTTCTTTACTTTGGCTAGTCCTAAAATCCCTATATATCATTCTAATATAAACCTGTACAAAATTCAATGCTGAATTTGTTAAACAAATGTGAACAAAAATGTAACAAAGTTGTAAATTCCAGTTGCTATGTTACCCTTCTAAATCTCAACCCATTTAAACTGTATCGTAGCTGCTAAAACAGGCTGAAATCGTTATGGCGCGCAGGATACCTGTGTGCCATAACGATTTCCCGCTATTTTCCTGCTGCCGATCACACACCTTACAAGCTTATTTCCCAGATTTTCCTCTGACCTGACTGCAACTTTAATATATTCCTTGGTGTGCCCAATCCAGTATTCTCTTCCGTCAAAGCATGCCTTTTCTTCTATCAGGACTTCCACCTCCCGCCCTTGAAACGCCCCTTCATAAGCAAGCTGTTTTACATGTCCCATCTCAATCATCACGGCGCTTCTCTCCGTCTTTTTCTGCTCTGGTATCTGGCCGTCCATCGCCGCCGCTTTCGTCCCCTCTCTTCTGGAATATTTAAAAATATGTGTTTCATAAAAATTCATCTTATCCACAAATGCGCGGGATTCCTCAAATTCTTCTTCGGTTTCTCCCGGAAAGCCGACAATCACATCCGTTGTCAGCGCCGGATTATCAAAATATCTGCGGAGCAGTTCACATTTTTCATAATATTCATCTGCAGAATACCTGCGGTTCATCCGGCGGAGCGTTGCGTCACATCCACTCTGCAAAGACAGATGGAAATGAGGGCACATTTTCGGCAGACCCGCAATTACCCTGACAAACCCATCTGTAATAATGCGCGGTTCCAATGAACCGAGACGGATCCGCTCAATGCCTTCCACGTCGTGGACTGCCAAAATCAATTTCAGCAGGTCACATCCTTCCATGTCAATCCCATAAGAACTCAGATGGATTCCTGTCAGTACCACTTCTTTATATCCATAGGCTGCCAGAGCGTTTACTTCTTCAATGACATTTTCCATTCTTCGGCTTCTCACTCTTCCTCTTGCATAAGGAATAATGCAATACGTACAGAACTGATTGCAGCCGTCCTGTACCTTTATGTAGGCACGGGTGTGTTCCCCTGTCTTTGACAGATGCAGTTCTTCGTATTCCTTTGTATGATTGATATCAATGACTTCTGTCACCTGCCCGTCCCGTGTTCCTGCAGATATTCCTTTTGTTGCCGCAGAATCCATCTGCCCGGCACTTTTCTTCCCTCTGTCATAACGCTCCAATATCCCTATCAGATTTTTTTTCTTATTATTACCGATTACGATATCGATACAGGAATCCACATCCTTATGCCGTGCCTGTACATAACATCCCACCGCGACCACAATGGCTTCCGGATTCATTTTCCGGGCCCGATGCAGCATCTGACGGGACTTCCGGTCGGCAATATTTGTTACGGTACATGTATTGATGATATAAATATCTGCCCCTTCTTTAAAAGGAACAATTTCATATCCCGCCCGCTCTAACATTTCCTGCATCGCTTCTGTCTCATATGCGTTTACTTTGCACCCAAGATTATGCAGCGCTACTTTTTTTCTCATAGATATTCTCCCTATTTTTTCCTGTTCTCTTCCTTGACTTTTACAATTGTTTCCCGTAGAATATTCATAGGGCATCTGCCCGGCTAATTTAAATTCAAGCAAGGAGGACTATCGTAATGAAAACCGTACAGATTTCTTTAAATTCTATTGACAAGGTAAAATCATTTGTAAATGAAATTACAAAGTATGATAATGATTTTGATTTAGTATCCGGCAGATATGTGATTGATGCCAAATCCATCATGGGAATTTTCAGCCTGGATCTCTCTAAGCCAATCGATCTCAACATTCATGCCGATGCCAACTTAGAAGATATTCTGTCTGCTCTCGATTCCTATATCATCAAATAACCAAGGAATTACATAGAGGCTGTCTCGGTGAGGCAGCCTCTATTTTGTACAGATAAACCGTACAAAGTAGAGATTTCAGCCCATTTAAAAATGTATCTTCGATACATGGGGCTGAAATCCATCTCATACTATCAGTTTCGGCGCACAGCCTGACAGCAGGTATCACAGGCTTGCGATTAAACCTTTGCCACTATTTCACTTTGATCACTTCTACCGTATCAATTGCTTCTTTCACCAGTCCGTCAATCTTCTCCGCCAGGTTCATCTCTGACTTCTCAATCCGCTCCAGATTCGGTTTTGTCACCGGATGCTTTGCAACAAAGATTGTACAACAATCCTCAAAAGGCTGGATGGATGTCTCATAAGTATCAATCTGCTCAGAAACCGCTACAATATCACGCTTGTCAAACCCAATCAGCGGACGGTATACCGGAAGTGTACAGACTGCATTGGTAGCTGCAAGACTCTGCATTGTCTGGCTCGCCACCTGCCCGATGCTTTCTCCTGTAATCAGCCCAAGACAACCGTCCTTCTCTGCAAAATGCTCTGCAATCTTCATCATATAACGGCGCATGATAATCGTCAATTCTTCATGCGGACATTTTTCATAAATATAAAGCTGGATGTCTGTGAAATTAACAACATGAAGCTTAATCGGCCCTGCATACTTCGATACCTGCCTTGCCAGCTCCACCACCTTTTCTTTCGCTCTTTCACTTGTATACGGCGGTGCGTGGAAATATGCTGCCTCCAGCTCCACTCCGCGCTTTGCCACCATGTAACCCGCAACCGGACTGTCAATTCCGCCGGATAACAGAAGCATGGCGCTTCCGTTTGTTCCTACCGGCATGCCGCCCGGTCCCGGAATAATTTCGGAATACAGGTAAATCTCTTCTCTTATTTCCACATTCAGACGAATATCCGGATTGTGCACATCTACCTTCATCTCCGGATAAGTTTCCAGAATCACTTCTCCCAAATCACAGTTAATCTCCATAGAAGTCTTTGGATAAGACTTCTTGCTTCTTCTTGCCTCCACTTTGAACGTCTGGCTCTTATCCGGATACATCTCCTCCACATAAGCAATCACATCCTGTTTCAGCTGCTCAAACCCCTTGTCTTCCAGACGGACAACCGGACAGATACCGACAATGCCGAATACCCTTTTCAGACTTTCGATGGTTTCTTCATAATCATAATCTTTGCCGCAGTCCACGTACACCCTTCCGTAAGATTTGTGCACATAAAATTCTCCGTCCACATCTTTCAGTACAAATCTTATCTGACGCACAAGGGCGTCTTCAAACAGATATCGGTTCTTTCCCTTAATTCCAATCTCACCGTATTTAATCAAAAATGAATGAAATTCCATATGGCTGTTTTCTCCTTCTCATCTGAGGTTCTGCTGTTTCCTCGCTGTACTAATGCCGGGTATATTTCCGCAGCATCGGAACACAATTATATAGTGTTTCCAGCGTATAGTCAATTTCTTCTTTGGTTGTAAATTCAGACATGCTGATCCGAATCGTCGCATCCAGATACTCTCTGGCTGCTCCAATCCCTTTTAGTACGCCGCTGATTGCCGGATGATTGGAAGCACAGGCAGACCCGGAGGACACATAGATTCCTTTCTCTTCCAATGCGTGAAGCAGTACTTCGCTCCGTACGCCCGCAATTCCCACACTGATAATATGCGGCGCGCTGTTCTCATCTGTCAGGCCATGCACTGTCGTATTCTCCAAATTTTCCAGACCTTTCAGGAAATGTGCTTTTAACTCCCTCATCAGGGCGACCTTCATATCCAAGTCCTGATAAATCATTTTGGACGCCAGACCTAAGCCTGCAATTCCCGGTACGTTTTCTGTCCCTGAACGGACATTCTTCTGCTGTCCCCCGCCGTAAGCGATCGATACAATCTTCACCTTATCACTAATATAGAGAAAACCTGTTCCCTTGGGTCCATGAATCTTATGACCGCTGGCAGACAGCATATCAATCCCAAGACGTTTCGGATAAATATGATATTTACCAAATCCCTGTACCGCATCCGAGTGAAAAAGAATCTTCGGATTGTACTGTTTTACTATCTTTGCCGCCTCTTCAACAGGCTGCACACTTCCAACCTCATTGTTGACGTACATCGCAGACACCAAAATAGTCTCTTCGCAGAGAGCCTCCTTCAAAGCATCCAGTTTCAGCCTTCCGCTGGCATCCACCGGAAGATAGGTTACGCGGAATCCTTCCTCCTCTTCCAGATGACGCATCGTATTGAGAATCGCCGGATGCTCGATTGACGTCGTAATCAGATGGTTCCCTGTACGCCGGTTAGCTCTTGCCGCTCCGATCAATGCAAGATTGTCGCTCTCCGTCCCGCCGGATGTAAAGAAAATTTCTTTTGCATTCACCTTTAATATCTTTGCGATATTTTCTTTGGAATCCCTGATATAATGTTCCGCCTCGACACCTTTTTTGTGCATGGACGAAGGGTTTCCATAATCCTTGCACATCACTTTATAAACCAGTTCGCCAACCTCCGGGTAGCACCGGGTAGTTGCCGAATTATCCAAATAAACCTCCATGATATCCTTCCTTTTATCAGTACTTATTCATAATATATGAATCTAAAATCTTACTTGTGTATCAATCTATTTCAATGAACTGCCGCTGATTCCTTTCCTTCTATTTCCTGAGCACATTCCAGATGATACATCAGAACCGACATCACGGCAAGTCCCGCTGTTTCTGTTCTTAGAATCCGTTTGCCAAGTGAAATCGGTGAAGTCCCTTTTTCGTATGCCTGCTCAACCTCTGCCTCTTCAAACCCGCCCTCAGGGCCAATAAAGATTCCGACAGACTGCCCAGGCGAAATCGCTTCCACCGCCTGTTTTGTCATTTCCATACCGCTTGCTTTTTCATAAGGAATCAAACGTACAGCCAGCTTCTGTGCATATTCCAGCGCTTCTGAATAAGCCATGACATCATGAACTTCGGGCACAAGCGAGCGCCCGGACTGCTTTGCTGCACTTTCTGCTATCAAATTCCACCGCTGCACTTTTTTAGCTGCCTTTTTCTCATCCAGCTTCACGACCACCCGCTTTGTAACAACCGGAATAATCTCATAAACCCCCAATTCTACAGCCTTCTGGATAATCATTTCCATCTTGTCACTTTTGGGGAGTCCCTGAAAGAGATAGATTCTCGATGGCAATTCAGCCGCATCTGCCTCCACATCTTCAATATACAGATTCACGCCCGCATCGGTAAATTTTTCTAACGTACACAGATACCGAAGCCCGTCCCCATCACTGATTTTCACCTTTTCGCCCGGCTTCATCCGCAGGACGTTTTTCATATGATTGACATCTGCTCCGGTAATTCTAACTCTTCCCTCTGCTATCTGAGACGGTTCTGCAAAAAAATGGTGCATGACTCACTTCCCTTTCTGAATATTCTTTCTGCTGCCTCTCACGTCCCAGTCAATCACTATGCCGATCAACTGGAGAATGCACGTTATGGCAGGAATCTCTTTCTTGCTGTTACAGACACCCATTCGCCCTGATAAGTCACTTCCAGAACTTCAAGCCCTGCTTTCTTCACTGCATCTACAACCATATCTTCTTTATCGTCAATAATCCCACTGGTAATATAAACAGCTCCCGGCTTCAGCTGATTCACAATGACCGGCGTCAGTTCCACAAGTACCGGTGCAAGAATATTGGCCGCAACAATGTCATACGCCTCATAGCCGACCTTCTCCTGTACTTCTTTATCATCAATGATATTTCCAATCATGACTTCGTACTTGTCTTTCGTAATCCCATTCACTTCCATATTCTCATGGGTTGCCTCTATAGCGCACGGATCTAAATCCGTGCCTACAGAATATACGGCGCCAAACTTCAATGCCAGCATGCCCAGAATACCGCTCCCACAGCCCACATCAAGGATTTTCGTATTCGGAGCCACATATTTACGAATCTGGCGGATGCAAAGCTGGGTCGTTTCATGCATGCCTGTGCCAAAAGCCGTACCCGGATCAATATGAATGACCATCTTATCACTGTCCTCTGGTTTTACTTCTTCCCATGACGGTATGATCAGAATATCATCTACATAAAACTGGTGGAAATACTGCTTCCAATTATTCACCCAATCAATATCCTCCGTCTGGGATTCTTCTATCGTGCACTCCCCCAGCTCCATGAACTCGGACATCTCTGCCAATTCCCTCTTCACATTGGCAAGCAATGTCTCCATCTCTGCCTTGTCCATTTCAGAATCCAGATAGAAACTTAAATACGCTATACCATCATCCACCTCAGCTTCCGGCAGGATATCCACAAACATCTGTTCCTTATCCGCCGCAGTCAGCGGAACCTTATCTTCAATCTGTACCCCTTCTACACCAAGGTCTGCAAGCATACTGCTGACAATATCCTCTGCCTCTGTTGTTGTTTTTAAACGAAATCTATTCCATTTCATAGTCACTGTTTCCTTTCTTTTTCAACTATTATAAGATGTCCAAGTCATCTAAGGTCCCCTTTCGGCTTGTCTGAGACACGGGTTTCTGTCTCATTTGATTTCCCAGTTGGTAATCCAGTCCCCTAACAGCTTCTGTCTTGCCCGTTCTCCCTAAAGCTTCTCTTGCATACCTGTCCGCCGCACAGCCTCCGTTCCCACAGCAGGCCCTTCCCGGCCGTTCATTGTGAACTTCTCCGCTCTTGCCTCCGGTCTTACGGCAGAGATAAATCTCTCCGATTTCCATCGCCTTGTCCGAAGCCTTGCACATATCATAAATAGTCAGGAGCGCAACACTGACTCCCGTCAGAGCCTCCATTTCCACACCAGTCTTCCCTGTCACCTTCACTGTACAATAACAGTAAACCGCACACTCCTCCGGCACCATCTCAAAGTTCACCCGGCACTTGGTAATCGGAAGGATATGACACATAGGAATCAATTCCGCCGTTCTCTTCGCACCCATGATTCCGGCAGTTGTCGCCACCCCAAGCACATCACCTTTTCCGATAGTCCCCGCTGATATGGCGTCATATACCTGCCGGCTGACAGTAATCTTCCCAGATGCCGTCGCCTCGCGCACGGTCTCCGCCTTATCAGTTACATCTACCATCACAGCTTTTCCATTTTCATCAAAATGTGTCAGTTCCACGATACATTTCCTCTTTTCTCTTCTTTATCTTCTACATGATTATTTATTATAGAGAAAAATCAATGCTTTTACAATATTTGTTTTCAAATTGCTCTTGCAGCCACTTTATGATATAATATGAACACTTGGCGAGGTATTATCGAAGCTCACCTGACATCTTTTAGTGAGGAAAAGAATATGAAAAAAAACGTTTCCAGATTCTCAGCATTTCTTTTGACACTTGTCCTGACAATAATAACTGCCGGTTTTCAGGTATCCGCACACAGTCTGTCTGGAACAACCTTTGACGATGTTGCGGCCGATGTATGGTACACGCCTTATGTTGGATATGTGCTGAACAAAGGTGTTATGACAGGAACGGGCAACAATCTTTTTGCTCCCGAAGAAATCATTTGCAGAGCACAATTCGCTACAATCCTGCACCGCCTGTCCGGTTCCGAATCAGTTGAATACAACGACAGGTTCCCGGACGTGCCTGATGGCAGCTTCTACACAGCGCCTGTTCTCTGGGCTGCACAGGACAAAGTCCGTGTCATCGAGGGCTATGATAACGGAAACTTCGGACCAAATGACAGCATAACGAGAGAACAGCTCGCAACGATGCTCTATCGCTATGCAAAACACTGCGGATTAGATACCGAAACTACTGCCAGCCTGGATACCTTCCCTGATGCAGATGACGTAAGTGATTTTGCGAAGGATGCCATGGCATGGGCCGTCAGCGCCAAGATTATCACCGGAGACAACGGCAGATTAAATCCGCAGGGAGAATCCGCCCGTGCCGTATGCGCTGCCATGATTCAGCGTTTTTGCACAACCTTATTGTCCGAAGAGCTTCCCGATGTAGAAATGAACGCTTCCGTTCAAAGCATTTCCATTACCCCAAACGAATTTGAAGATGGAACATTCTGGGTAAAGCTCTCTGGCGTCATTGCAACACATGGTGTTCAGAATATTGTGGCTGTAGTCTGGAATCAGGACGATCAAAGTGACGTCGGATATTACTATGCAGACTATCAGCCGGACGGTTCCTATGGATTCTCCGGAAATGTAGCGAACCACAAATTCCACTTCGGCACTTACCACGTTGCAGTCTCTGTACTTATGAATAACGGTATCCGTGTGTTTGCCGGCGAAGACTCTGCAGAAATCACCAGTACCCACGCTGCATCCATGTACCAGATTGCACAGAACTATTCCAGCGGCACGGATCATCTTCTGATTGTAGATACAACCGCTTGTAAAACCGGTGTTTTCTACCGCAGCGAAAATTCATGGGAATACCTGTATTACTGGCCTTGTTCACCGGGCGCACCTGCCACGCCTACTGTAAAAGGAGTATTTACCGTAACATCCTTAAAGATGCCCGGCTTTTATTCCTTTGGCTCCTATCAGTACCATGCCACACAGTTCTATGGAGATTACCTCTTCCATAGCATAACATACAATACAGACGGCAGCGTACAGGACGACCGTCTCGGCATGCAGTTGTCCCACGGCTGCGTCCGTCTGGATACAGACAATGCAAAATGGATTTATGACAATATCCAGGCAGGAACAACTGTCTATATTTATTAAGACAGTTTCTTTTTGGAGCTGTCGGAAAATAACAGATTTACCACATTCAAGTCTCGCTGCAGTTTATTCAGAATCATAATTGCATATTGTATGTGAAATTTATTTTCCAGCTCCCCTGTTTTTATTCTTTTCGGTCAATCGCCTTTCTCAATATCCACAAGCATATCAGATTCGGAATTGTCATCAGGGAATTGAATAAATCCGACATCCCCCACACTGCCTGAAGCGGCAGAACCGTTCCCCAAAATACAAAACATATGTATAACACTTTATAGAGAGTGTGTCCCTTTCCTTTTCCAAGGTACTGCACTGCGCATCCTCCGTAATAGCACCATCCGACAATCGTGGCAAATGCAAAGAGAACAAGCGATACAGACAGGATTTCACTGCCCCAAAAAGGCAGATTGGAAAATGCAAGAAAGCAGAGTCTGTCCTCTGCCGCTCCTTGGTAAAGTTCCGGTTCTTTCAGCATACAGCCCACAATCGCAATGCCTGTAACCGCACACATCACAACGGTATCCCAGAATACGCCTGTCATAGATACAAGGCTCTGCCGATAGGGTGACTCGGTACGGGCCGCTGCCGCTGAAATCGGAATCGAACCAAGCCCCGCTTCGCTCGTGAAAAGCCCTCTCGAAATTCCAATCCGAAGTCCGGTCATGACACCTGTACCGGCAACACCGCCCACAACAGATTTTGATGAAAACGCAGAACCGATAATGACCTTTAATGTCTCAATGAAAATATCTCGGTTCATCCATATCAAGAAGAGACATCCGCCTAAGAAAAATACACTCATGAAGGGCACAAGACAGGTACATACCTTTGTAATCTGCTCTGCTCCGCCCAGAATCACGGCCCCAGTAAGCAGTGCTAGACAGACTCCGATAAAGCCAGAGGAAAGGTCTGCATGTTCTGTTACTGCTGACGCAATGGAATGAGACTGCACGCTGCTGCCCATTCCGAAGGACACCAGCACCACGGCCGCGGCAAATACTACCGCTGCGCTTTTCTGATGAAGGACGTGCTCCATCACATACATGGGACCACCCACATATGTACCGTCTGCATTACGAACACGGTACTTTACCGAAAGGAAACACTCTGCATAGCAGGTCGCAATCCCAAACACTCCCGTCACCCAGCACCAGAAGATAGCGCCTGGACCTCCGATTGCAATCGCCGTAGAAATCCCTATGATATTTCCCGTTCCGATAGTTGCCGCAAGTGCCGTTGCAAGTGCAGAAAAGGGTGAGATATTCCCCTCACCCTGCCCTTGTTTTGAAAAGCTCATGTAGATTCCCTGCGGTATCTTCTTCTGAACAAACCGCAGACGGATTGTAAAATAGATATGGGTCATAAAAAGCACAAGCAGCATTGGAAGTCCCCACAACACTTCCTGAATTGATTTGATACATTGGATAAGCATATACACAACTCACAATAAATGTGTCCTTATTCTATGTATATCTTTTCTGAAAATCTTTATTCCATTATTTCCTTTATATGCTGTGCCCCAACTCAGTGACGGCTGGCGACTCTTCTTTGCACAGCTTTTCTTTGCCACATTATCAAGTGATGAATTGAATTTTTATCGAATAATATTGTCGAATTAAGGCTTTTGTGATAATCTCTATCTCAGACAGAATAATAACCACATTGGGGAATTTTATATCATGAAGAAGCCAAAGCTAACGATAGAAGAACAAATTGAGGACATGAAAAGTAAGAACATAACCTTCCAGTATGTTTCAGAAAAAGAAGCCGCTGATTTTTTAAGGCACAATAACTATTATTTTAAACTCAAGTCATATGGGAAAAATTATGAGAAATATCGAATCACTGCAAAAGCCGGTCAATATGTGAACCTCGATTTTTCTTATTTGCAGGAACTATCTACTCTGGATATGCATTTGCGTAAACTGATACTTTCTATGGCACTTGATATTGAACACGCTTTAAAAACAAAGATTTTGTTTGATTTAAGCAATAATGCCGATGAGGACGGATATTCGATTGTCCAGAAATATCTGGATACAGATTATACAAGACGGAAAGATTTATATGATAAAATTGGCAATTCTGCTGCCAGTGACCTTATCAGGAAACGAAAGGAAGCGGATGACAGCTATGCCATGTGGGAAATTATCGAAGTATTGTCTTTTGGAAAATTTATTGATTTATACCAGCTATATTATTCCATTTACAAATCGCCGGAAGATTACAGCAGTTTCCTCTGGTCTGTCAAATTTTTGCGGAATGCGGCCGCACATAACAACTGCCTGCTGAACAGCCTGAAAGCGCCTTATCATATCACAATCCACAAAACCAAAGAAATACAGACTGAGCTTGCCAAAATAAAAACCATATCACAAAACCAAAAAGAAAAATGGATGAGCAATCCTGTTATCCATGATTTTATCTGCTTAGTATATGTGTATGTCCGGCTCATTAAAAGCAAAGGTATGAAACAAAAGGGCATCAGCGAACTGAATGAACTGTTCATAAATCGGATGGCAAAGCATAAAATATATTTTGAAAAGAACGATACTATCATGGAAAGCTACCGCTTTGTTTCAAAAACCATATCTTACCTTTGCAACAAATATCGAAAATAGATTGATTTTTGACAGAATGGTGGTATAATAGTCATTGACGAACAAAAAACAATGGTTTTTTAGCGGAAACGGTGCCTGCATTGTTTCCGTATTTTTTATTTTAATGAAATAATTTCTGACAATGCATAACCTCCCACCATCAGGTGAAAGGTTATGAACTCATTTATTCCATTATTCCTGAATTTCTCCAACAATGAATATTCTAAAGCTTGAGAGCCACCTATACATGTGTATTTTAAATCTTTAAAGCCACCACAATATATAGCGACTATAGTTTGGTGCAAATATCCTTAATCGCTTGATTGCCTTATACCGGAATTACTTTCGTGTTGCAAGGGCTGCAAATGCAGTGTATTTACCCTTGCAACACGAAAATAATTCTGATTCAATCGTATGAAATGGCTCTCAAGTTTTAAATTTTAGTGGCTCCCAAGCTTTAGAATATTCAATAGACAAATAATAAGGCGTTCAAAGGTACAATTAGGTCAAAAAAATAAGCGTACCACTATTTCTAATGATACGCCTATGATTATTTAGATATAAACATCAACAGTCAAATCTTCCCATTGATTTTTTCTAAGATAGCCGCCATTCGCTCTGCGGAAAGCCTGTGCCTCCTCAAAGCTTATGGTAAAAGTCCAAAATGGTTTTCGCCTATCTTTGTGATATAGCCGCCTGTGCTGCTGTGACGTATCAGAGGAAAGTTCTGTTTGGGTAACTGTGTAATTGTTGCTCCTGCCTTCGACATCCAGCTTGTAGTCATCTGGGAAGAAATTCAGTTTCCAGATAAAACAATCTCTGCAAACCACTATCTCCTTTACGAAAGCATCTATGATTTCCTCTGGAATGTGCTTTGTTGAAAAGTTAAAATCCTGCTCCAACCCATATTTTAGCACTTCCAACTTATCCTTGTAAATATCATCTGTAATTTCTTCCTCACTTTCAAGCAACATTAGCTGCTCTCTGAGTTTTTCCTGCTCCTTTTGAAGTTGCGCCCGCTTTTCATCATAACGATCCTTTTCAATCTCACCAGCCATACGCATATTCAAAAGGTTATCATATTTCCTGTCCCATGTCTCTAATTTCTGTTCAAGTTCATGCTTCCTTTCTAAAGCCTCGTTATCCTGCTCGTTATCGTAGCATTTATCTAACATTTCATTGGCAATGGTCAGGACACCCTCTCTGTCATTCCAAAACTTCTGGAATATTACATCCGCCATAGCTTCTAACTTCCAACGTGCTACCATTTTTGTAACACACATACCCTCGGTACTAAGCCCCTTTTTTTCTCTGGTCTTTGCAGAACCGAAACGTACTTGACTGTAACATTGATACGCATATTGCGGCCCGCCTGCTCCATAATGCCAAACCACTCTGTTGTAAGTATGACCACATTCGCAGATCAGCTTCCTGCACCATACGTCTTTGGAAACTTTTTTCCCACGCCTTCCCTTATTATTTATAGATGCAGATTTACTGTCCAACATTTCCTGAACTTTTTGAAACTGTTCTTTGGTAACAATCGGTGTATGACTGCCTTCCACCACTACCTTGTCAACATCTCCAAAATTATTGATTTTCTTCTGTTCTAAGAAATCCGGCACATACTGTTTCCGGTAGATGATTGTCCCACAGTAAAATGGATTTCGGAGAATCCTACTTATATTTGCTGGTTGCCACTTTGTCAATCCTGTTGCTGTAAGATGACCTTCTTTTTCGATAATAAACTGTATCTTTCTGACACCGTTTCCATCTAAGTACAAATCAAATATTCTTCTAACCGTAGCCGCTTGTGATTCATTGATAACAAACTCCTTATCAATCCTATCATACCCTAATATATTTCCATTCCCATATGGCACTGCATTTTGAAAGGAAATCATTTGGCCTGCTTTTACTCTGAGTGATGTCTTTTTGCTTTCATTCTGTGCCAATGTTGCCATAATGGTCAAACGAAGTTCGCCATCTTCATCATTCATTGTCCAGATATTATCTTCCGTGAAATAGACCTCAACACCCTGCTTCTTTAATATGCGTGTTTGTTGTAAAGTATCTACCGTATTTCTTGCAAATCGTGATACTTCTCTTGTTATGACAAGATCAAATTTCCCCTCTGAAGCGTCTTTCATCATCCTCATAAAATTCTTTCGTTTTTTTACAGATGTTCCAGTAATCCCTTCATCTATGTAACGGTCATAAAGTTCCCATTCCGGGTGTTGGGCTAATAAATTGTCATAATACTGAACCTGATTGCCCAATGCAGATATTTGTGCCTCATGTTCTGTTGATACTCTGGCATATATCGCCACTATCCTTTTCCTATACATTTATTCGCCTTCCCTTGTTTCCTCGTTTTGCTAACACTCATATATTAGCATGAACTTTTCGATTCTGCAAGCCCTTTCTTTTCATATTGCGATAATATTTTCTTATATACCTTTTCAGATATTTTTCCTTGGTTAAACAAATGCTTCATTAAAGCTAAAGCCATTGTAGTATTGATTTGCTCCTTTGTTATATTACTGCCCATATTTCCTCCTTCCTGCTGCATAGATTTTATCTGCCCATGACAACCACGAACCTCTTTCCTGGCTCTCATCAGCAGACAAAACTTTCCTTCAACCTTTTTCAAAAAACACATACAGGTGACAGCTCATTACACTGTCCACATCGGTATCGC
>ERZ808046.502-NODE-502-length-32385-cov-10.579423_pt1 | contig 32385 bp, 39 predicted proteins | sample MGYA00380196_ERZ808046 | MGnify/ENA primary metagenome ERZ808046 (study PRJEB31490, sample SAMN06133421) | mouse gut metagenome | isolation source: Z6_2 | host: mice | place: China: Chengdu | collected 2015-05 ...
TTTTTCTTTACACGCTTTTTTGTCACTTTCTTTGCAGTGGACACTTTTTTAGCCATTTTAAACTAACCTACTTTCTTTGCTTCTTCCTAGAATCCGTTATTCCTGTTTTTAAAACATATAACCCGATTCCTGTTACCAGTTTCCAGTAATTTTTGATTAAGGTATTTTATTTCTTCTTGTTTGCTACAGTCTTTCTCGGACCTTTGCGGGTTCTTGCGTTGGTCTTGGTCTTCTGTCCGCGTACCGGAAGACTCTTTCTGTGGCGGATACCACGGTAGCAGCCGATTTCCTGAAGTCTCTTAATGTTCATAGCGATTTCTCTACGTAAATCACCTTCCACAATCTGAGTTTCAGCAATCACGGATGCCAGTCTCTTTACTTCGTCGTCAGTCAGATCCTTAACACGGGTATCAGGATTCACGCCTGCTTCTGCAAGGATGCGGTTGGAGCTTGCGCGGCCGATGCCATAAATGTAAGTCAGACCGATTTCAACACGTTTTTCTCTTGGTAAGTCAACACCTGAAATACGAGCCATGTGTGTATTACACCTCCTAAATTATTAATTAACCTTGTCTCTGCTTATGCTTTGGATTTTCACAAATTACTCTGATACTGCCTTTTCTCTTTATGATTTTGCATTTTTCGCAAATCGGTTTTACAGAACTTCTAACCTTCACAGTAATTCTCCTTTCTATAGACCAACAGAGTTGCTAAAGCATTATACCATCAATTTCTATATAATGCAAGTACTTTCTTCCTTATTTATCTCTCCAGATGATGCGGCCCTTGGATAGGTCGTAGGGGGACATCTCCAGGGTTACCCTATCGCCGGGAAGGATTCGGATGTAGTTCATTCTCAGCTTTCCACTGATGGTCGCTAATACCTTGTGGCCATTTTCCAGTTCCACCTGGAACATGGCATTGGGCAGCTTTTCTACTACAGTTCCTTCAATTTCAATAACGTCAGCTTTGGACATTCCACACTTCCTCCTTTTATTCCCCCAGGCAGCAAACCAAACAGGTATGGCTGCATACGCGTTTGGCAGCTGCCGCAGGGTGTTTCGCTTTATACTTACTGCTTATTTCCCGTTAATCAGGGACAGGATTTCCGGTTCTCCGTCGGTAATCAAAATAGTATTCTCATAATGGGCAGCCAGAGAGCCATCATCGGTTACCACTGTCCAGTCATCATCCAGCCATACCACATCATACCGTCCGGCAGTAATCATCGGCTCCACAGCCAGGGTCATACCCGGCTCCAGACGGATACCCTTTCTTTTCTGAGAAAAGTTAGGGACCTCCGGCTCCTCGTGAAGTCTGGTGCCGATTCCGTGACCTACCAGATCCCGGACCACACCGTATCCAAAGCTCTCGGCATATTTTTGGATTGCCGTCGAAATATCGTTGAGATGGTTCCCTGGCTTTGCATACTTAATTCCTTCAAAAAAGCTCTGCCTTGTGACCTCAATCAGTTTTGCCGCTTCGGGAGCGATTTGGCCTACTCCATGGGTGCGGGCAGCATCTGAATGGTAGCCGTTCCAAATTACTCCTGCGTCCAGGCTGACGATATCGCCCTCCCGAAGAATGTGGCGCTTATTGGGGATTCCGTGAACCACCTCATCATTGACAGATATGCAGATGGATGCCGGATACCCATTATAATTCTTAAAGGAAGGGATACATCCATAGCTCCTGATAAGGCGTTCTCCAATACGGTCAATATCCAGGGTGCTGATCCCCGGTTCGATAGCCTTGCCCAGTTGGTCGTGAACTTTGGCAAGAATCTCTCCGGCTTCCCTCATCAGTTTAATTTCTCTCTCAGATTTGATGGATACCATAATATTTATGCTCCTAAAATCTTAACAATGTCCTGGAATACCATTTCCAGATCCTGGGTGCCGTCTACCTCAGCCAGAACACCGGCTTTCTTGTAGTAATCAATGAGAGGCTGGGTCTGCTCATGGTAAACGTCCAGACGCTTTTTAACTGTTTCCGGCTTGTCGTCGTCGCGAAGCACCAATCCCTCGCCGCAGGCATCGCAGACGCCTTCTGCCTTGGGGGCATTATATACCACATGATAGGTCTGGCCGCAGCCTAAGCAGGCTCTTCTGCCGGACATACGGTTGATAATATTCTCATCCGGTACATCTACGTTGACAGCATAATCAATTTTGTCTCCCAGCTCTGCAAGCGCCCTGGTCAGACTCTCTGCCTGGGGAATGGTTCTGGGGAAACCATCCAGAACATAACCATTTCCACAGTCATCCTGTTTGATGCGATCAAGCAGCATGCCGATAGTAATCTCGTCCGGAACTAATTGTCCCTGATCCATAAATGCCTTTGCCTTCATGCCCAGCTCAGTGCCGCCTTTAATATTGGCACGGAAGATGTCACCGGTGGAAATGTGCGGGATCCCGTACTTTGCGGAAATCTTTTTTGCCTGAGTGCCTTTTCCTGCACCCGGAGCGCCTAACATGATAAGTTTCATATTGTAGTCCCCCTTTTTTCTATGAAAATCCGCCGCCGAACAGGCGGCATGCATTCAGGTATGCCCCATGCGCCCGCCAGACTTTTCTGTGCAGCGGCGCGTCCTCCGCCGGGCGCATGCAGGTTTACTATGTCTGTAATACCAGAAGAAACACCCGTTTCAGGGTGCTTCTTCTGCAGTCTTTAATCGTTCAAAAATCCTTTATAATTCCGTACTAACATCTTGGATTCAATAGCTTTGGCAGTTTCTAAAACAACACCTACGATGATGATTAAAGAAGTCCCTGCAAAGGCAATGTTTCCTACGGTAAACAGACCGGATACCATGATGGGAATCAAGGCAATAATGGTCAGTCCGCATGCACCGATAAATACGATATAGTTCAGAATCTTATTCAGATACTCGGACGTTGGCTTGCCGGGACGGATACCCGGGATAAAGCCGCCAGCCTTCTTCATATTGTTTGCAACCTCTAACGGATTGAAGGTAATGGAGGTGTAAAAATACGCAAATACAATGATCAGCGCAACGTACAGAACCAAACCGACAGAGTAAAGCGGCATCTCCGGTTTAAACCATGAAGATGAGCTTAACACCAGCAAAAGCTTTCCGCCAATGGTGCTGTAATCAATCTGGAAGAAAGAAGCAATCACAACCGGCATAGACATTAAAGAAGAAGCAAAAATTACCGGAATAACGCTTGCGGTATTTACCTTTAACGGAATGTGGGAGGACTGGCCTCCAATCATCCGGCGACCCTGCATCTTTTTTGAATACTGAACCGGGATCCTTCTCTCTCCGCTGTTTAATACAACAACAAATACTACCATGGCAGCCAATACAGACAGGATAATAATTCCCATAACTACTGCCACTGCCACGCTCTTGCCCTGCATGAAACGAGTATAAAGCGTTCTCATGTCATTGGGCACACTGGAAATAATATTGAACAACAGGACAATAGAAATACCATTGCCTACACCATTCTCTGTAATCCGCTCGCCAATCCACATAAGGAGTGCGCTGCCGGTGGTCATGGTGACAACCGCTACAATCACGCTCCATGCATTGTAATTGATTAGCAGGCCTCTTCCGCCAAAACCTACCGCCATCGCAATAGATTCTACCAGGGCCAAACCAACGGTCAGGTAACGGGTATACTCCATAATCTTCTTTCTTCCATCCTCGCCGTCCCGCTGCATTTCCTCCAGTTTGGGGATGGCAATGGTAAGCAGCTGCATGATAATGGAAGATGTGATATAGGGAGTAATACTCAATGCAAATACAGACAGATTATCAAATGAATTGCCGGTCATTGCATTGAAAAACCCCATGTTCTGTCCAATAGTGTTCTGAAAGAATTCTTTCAGGTAGGAAGGGTTCACACCCGGTACCGGGAGCTGTGAACCAAACCGAATCACGATCAGCATTCCAAAGGTATACAGAAGCTTCGTCCGTATTTCTTTGATCTTGAATGCATTTTTCAGTGTTTGAAACATAAATTAGATCACCTCGCAGGTTCCACCTAAAGCCTCGATCTTAGCCTTAGCGCCTTCAGAGAAAGCGTTGACCTTTACATTCAGCTTTTTGGTTAATTCTCCATTTCCAAGGATCTTAACGCCGTCCCGAGGATTCTTGATAACACCCGTAGCCAGTAATTCCTCAACGGTAACCACTGCATCGTTGTCAAATCTCTCTAATGCGCTTACATTGATGCCTACGATATTCTTGGAATTGATATTGGTGAAACCTCTCTTGGGGATTCTTCTGTATAACGGCATCTGGCCGCCTTCAAAACCGATTCTGGGAGCGCCGGAACGTGCTTTCTGTCCCTTATGGCCCTTGCCAGCGGTCTTACCGTTGCCTGAACCATGTCCGCGTCCTCTTCTGAAATTATCGCTGTGCTTAGAGCCTTCAGCAGGTCTTAAATTAGATAACTCCATGACTTGCACCTCCTTGCTTGATTATTTTAATTAAACCTCTTCCACTTTTACTAAGTGGCGTACACTCTGAATCATACCTCTGACAGCGCCATTGTCCGGCATTTCAACTGTCTTGTGAAGCTTTCTTAAGCCAAGGGCCTCAACAGTTGCTCTCTGCTTGGGAATAGCACCAATCGGGGATTTTACTAATGTGATTTTTAACTTCTCTGCCATGTTCAATATCCTCCTTACTCAGTAATCTCTTCCACAGATTTGCCGCGCAGTCTGGCAACTTCCTCCGGGGTCTTTAAACTGGTTAAGCCCTGAATAGTAGCCAGTACAACGTTGGTCTTGTTATTGGAGCCTAAAGACTTGGTACGAATGTTCTTAATTCCTGCCAGCTCCAGTACATTACGCGCCGGGCCGCCGGCGATAACGCCGGTACCTTCGGGAGCTCTCTTTAGCAGAACCGTTGCGCTGCCGAATTTGCCCAAAAAGTCATGGGGGATACTCTTATTCTCATCAACCGGAATCTCTACCAGGTTCTTAACTGCTGCTTCTTTTCCCTTGCGGATTGCCTCCGGAACTTCGCCGGCCTTGCCTAAGCCAGCACCAACGTGTCCGTTGCCATCTCCTACTACTACCAGAGCGGAAAATCTCATGGTACGTCCACCTTTAACGGTCTTGGATACACGTTTGATTGCCACTACTTTGTCGTTTAACTCTAACTGACTGGCATCAATGATTGTACGCTTCATGCTTGTTCTCCTCTCTATTAGAATTTCAGGCCAGCTTCACGAGCTGCATCTGCTAATGCCTGAACTTTTCCATGGTAAATGAAACCGCCTCTGTCAAATACCACCTCGGTGATTCCTTTTTCTAATGCTCTCTTGGCAATTACAGTACCTACATATGCTGCTGCGTCTACGTTGTTGGTCTTCTCCAGCTCAGCTTTTACTGCCTTCTCTACGGTAGAAGCAGCAACTAAGGTGTTGCCTACTGTATCGTCAATAATTTGAGCATACATATGATTATTACTTCTGAACACTGCTAAACGCGGTCTCTCGGTGGTACCGGAAAAACGATTGCGTAATCTAGCATGCTTTTTCTCGCGAACTTCGGTTCTTGACTGTTTGCTAACCATTTTTACACTCTCCTTACTTATTTCTTACCAGTCTTACCAACTTTACGTCTGATTACTTCATCAGCATATTTGATGCCCTTGCCCTTGTACGGCTCAGGTCTTCTCTTGTCTCTGATTTCAGCAGCATATTGGCCAACTTTTTCTTTACTGATACCTTTTACAGTGATCTTGTTCTGACCATCCAGCACAGTCTCAATGCCTTCCGGATCCTCCATCTCTACGGGATGGGAGTAACCTAAATTCAGGGTCAGCTTCTTTCCCTGCTTAGAAGCTCTGTAACCAACGCCGTTGATCTCCAGAACTTTCTCATAACCTTCGGTAACACCGTGAACCATGTTGTTAATCAGGGTTCTGGTCAGACCGTGTAAAGATTTCATCTGCTTTAAATCATTCGGTCTGGTGACTACAACGTGTCCCTCTTCTTCCTTGATGGACATCTCTGCCGGCAGAACTCTGCTCAGTGTGCCTTTGGGACCTTTTACAGTCACTTCATTGTTTTCTGCAATCGTTACAGTTACTCCTGCAGGGATTGCAACTGGCATTTTTCCTATACGTGACATGCCTAAATTCCTCCTACTTAGATTTTCGGAGAAGCCCTAAGCGGCTTCTCTGTTTTCAGTCGCTGTGAACGCTTAACGAGGTCTCCCACGAGTTTAGCGTGAACGCGCATCTGGCTCACTTAACGAGGTTTTCCACGAGTTTAGTGAACAGATGCTTCCTTCGCTGCGAATGCTTAACTACCAAATAAATGCTAAAACCTCGCCGCCAACGTTAGCTTTTCTGGCTTCCTTGTCGGTCATAACGCCCTGGTTGGTGGATACGATAGCAATACCTAAACCGCCTAATACTTTGGGCATATCCTCGGACCCTGCATATACACGCAGACCGGGCTTGGAGATTCTCTTTAAACCGGTAATGATCTTCTCATTTTTGTCCTTACCGTATTTTAATGCAATGCGGATAGTAGTAAAACTGCCATCCTCAACTAAATCATATTTCTTGATGTAGCCTTCTCTTACCAGAATGTCAGCGATAGCCAGCTTCATCTTGGAAGAAGGTACGTCTACTGTATCGTGCTTTGCAGTGTTTGCATTACGGATTCTTGTAAGCATATCTGCAATCGGATCGCTCATAGTCATTTTGATTTGCCTCCTTTTCTTTCTCGGTGGGACGCGGGGCTGTATGGGGGAGCAGATTGTGGAGAGGCCTAATAAGAAGAATGCCTTTCCTTTTTCCTTTTAAAGGGGCGCCTCGAAGGCTTTGCCTTCTCGGTGGGAAGGGGTTCATCTAGCAGGCTAAGGGACGCTGGTACGGCGCTTTTAGCGCCTGAAACTGCTTCGCAGTTTCTAAAAAAGTGCCCTATCAAATCTGCCGTCTGCAAGCAGCCGCATCTTTGATATGTCCCTTTTTTACCAGCTAGCTTTCTTTACGCCCGGAATTTCGCCTTTGTATGCTAATTCACGGAAGCAGATTCTGCAAATACCATATTTTCTTAAATAAGCATGCGGACGGCCGCAAATTCTGCAACGGTTGTATTCTCTGGTAGAGAATTTTGCAGGGCGCTGCTGCTTAATCTTCATAGAAGTTTTTGCCATGGTGATTCCTCCTGATTATTTTGCAAATGGCATATTGAATAATGTCAACAGTTCACGAGCTTCTTCGTCAGTCTTAGCAGTGGTTACGAAGATGATGTCCATACCTCTTACCTTGTCAACCTTGTCGTATTCAATCTCAGGGAAGATTAACTGCTCTTTGATACCTAATGCATAGTTGCCTCTGCCGTCAAATGCGTTGGGATTAACGCCGCGGAAGTCACGTACACGGGGAAGGGCCAAGTTAATCAGGCGATCTGCGAACTCGTACATTCTCTCGCCCCGCAAGGTTACCTTACATCCGATTGCCATGCCTTCACGAATCTTAAAGTTTGCAACAGACTTCTTAGCCTTGGTGGTAACAGCCTTCTGTCCGGAAATAATCTCCAGGTCTCTTACAGCAGAGTCTAAAACCTTGGCATTGTCTTTTGCTTCGCCGACGCCCATGTTGATAACAATCTTGTCCAGCTTCGGCACTTCCATGATATTCTTATATCCAAATTTCTTGATCATAGCAGCTACGATTTCGTTCTGATATGTCTCTTTTAATCTAGCCAATTTGTGTTCCTCCTCTCTGCAATTACTCGATTACTTTACCGGTTGCCTTGGCAACGCGGACTTTCTTACCATCCTTAACGGTGAAACCAACTCTGGTTGCCTTGCCGTCTACTACCAACATAACGTTAGAAATATCGATAGCAGCTTCGTGGTTTACGATTCCGCCATTGGGGTTAGCAGCATTGGGCTTGGAGTGCTTGGTTACCATGTTGCAGCCCTCTACAACCACTTTGTTCTTCTTGGTATCCACGTGGAGTACCTTACCCTGTTTGCCGTTGTCTTTTCCGGCAATAACTTTTACTAAATCGTCTTTTTTGATTTTATGCACAGTGGACACCCCCTCTTATAATACTTCCGGAGCCAGGGAAACGATCTTCATGAACTGCTTCTCACGAAGTTCTCTTGCTACCGGACCAAAAATACGAGTTCCTCTCGGAGTCTTGTCGTCCTTGATAATAACGGCTGCGTTCTCATCAAATTTGATATAAGAACCGTCTTTACGGCGAGCGCCTTTTACGGTACGTACTACTACAGCCTTGACAACATCGCCCTTCTTTACAACACCGCCTGGCGTTGCATCTTTAACGGAAGCAACGATGATATCACCAATGTTCGCATATCTTCTGGTTGAACCGCCCATAACGCGGATGCACAGGAGTTCCTTTGCACCAGTATTGTCGGCAACCTTAAGTCTGGTTTCCTGCTGAATCATGCCTGATTACTCCTTCCTCATTATTTCGCCTTTTCGATAATCTCTACAAGTCTCCATCTCTTGTCCTTAGACAGCGGTCTTGTTTCCATTACACGAACAGTATCTCCAATGGTGCACTCGTTGTTCTCATCGTGTGCTTTTAATTTATAAGTTCTCTTAACAATCTTACCGATTACAGGATGCTTTACATGGTTCTCGATAGCAACTACAATAGTCTTATCCATCTTATTGCTTACGACTTTACCGGTACGCACTTTTCTAAGATTTCTTTCCACGGTAATTATGCTCCTTTCTGCACTTAGTGAGCAGCCTTAGCAGTGATAACAGTCTGAATACGTGCGATGTTCTTGCGAACCTCTTTGATTCTGCTGGTGTTATCTAACTGGTTGGTTGCATTCTGGAATCTCAAATTGAACAGTTCTTTCTTAGCAGCAACTAATTCCTCGTTTAACTCTGCTGCGGTCTTCGCATTTAAACTCTCTACATACTTATTACTTTTCACTGTTATCACCGCCTTCTAAATCTGCTTTCGCAACGATCTTACACTTGCAGGGTAACTTGTGCATAGCAAGACGCAGTGCTTCCCGGGCGATTTCCTCCGGAACACCGGCGATCTCGAACATAACACGGCCGGGCTTTACTACTGCTACCCAGTATTCTACGGAACCTTTACCGGAACCCATACGGGTCTCAGCAGGCTTAGCTGTTACAGGCTTATCCGGGAAAATCTTAATCCAAACTTTACCGCCACGCTTAATGTAACGGGTCATTGCAATACGGGCTGCCTCAATCTGGTTGGACTTAATCCAGCACGGCTCGGTTGCCACCAAACCATATTCACCATTGGAAATGGTGTTGCCTCTTAATGCTTTTCCGGCCATGGAGCCACGGAACTGCTTACGACGTTTTACTCTCTTCGGCATTAACATTATTTATCGCTCCCTTCCTTATTGCCCTTAGTTGGAAGGACTTCGCCTTTGTAGATCCAAACCTTAACGCCAACCTTGCCGTAGGTAGTATCTGCCTCTGCGAATCCATAGTCAATATCTGCTCTTAAAGTCTGCAGCGGAATTGTTCCCTCGCTGTAGAACTCGGTACGCGCCATATCAGCGCCACCCAGACGGCCTGCACAAGCAGCCTTGATGCCCTTAACGCCAGCTTTCATGGATCTGGACATGGTGGACTTCATAGCACGGCGGAAGGAAACACGGTTCTCTAACTGCTGTGCGATGGACTCAGCTACTAACTGGGCATCCCGATCCGGTCTCTTGATTTCCTTGATATCGATGAATACTTTCTTGGAGGTCATCTTCTGAACCTCAGTTTTTAACTTCTCGATCTCAGCGCCGCCCTTACCGATAACAACGCCCGGTTTTGCGGTGTAGATGATGATCTTAACTCTATCGGATGCGCGCTCAATCTCAACTTTGGAGATACCTGCGCTGTACAATTTCTTCTTCAGAAATACCCTGATTTTGTGATCCTCAATAAGGCAATCAGCAAAATCAGCTTCTGCGTACCACTTGGAATCCCAGTCTTTAATTACGCCGACTCTAAGGCCGTGCGGATTAACTTTCTGTCCCATGATTTGCCTCCTTATCTTTCATTCAGCACAACGGTAATGTGACTGTTTCTCTTTTCGATTCTGTAAGCCCGGCCCTGCGCTCTGGGGTGAATTCTCTTCATTGTGGGAGCCTGGTTTGCGTAACATTCCTCTACGTACAGTTTCTCAACGTTCATTCCGTTGTTGTTCTCAGCATTCGCAATTGCTGATTCTAACAGTTTCTTTATTAAACTAGAAGCATATCTGGGATTGTAGGTTACAATACCAAGTGCAGTCTGCACATCCTTGCCTCTGATGGCATCTAAAACGAAGCATGCTTTCTGAACAGATACGCGGGCGTAAGATAACTTGGCGCTGGGTCTGGTATCTTTCTTAGCATTTCTTTCTCTCTTAATTTGGGATCTATGTCCTTTTGCCATGACTTAAAAACCTCCTTTCAGATCTTCTCGATTAGCGAACACCGGACTTCTTCTCGTCTTTGCCATGTCCTCTATAGGTTCTGGTGGCAACGAATTCGCCTAATTTATGACCAACCATATCCTCGGTAATGTATACCGGAACATGTTTTCTTCCGTCGTGTACTGCAATAGTATAACCAACCATAATAGGGAAGATGGTAGAACGGCGGGACCAGGTTTTAATAACCTGCTTCTGTCCGGATGCGTTCATCGCTTCTACCTTCTTCAATAAATGCGCGTCTGCGAATGGTCCTTTTTTCAGTGAGCGAGACATGTTCTAACCTCCTTCAATTATTTGATGGTTCTTCCATCGCGTCTTCTTACGATTAACTTATTGGACTGCTTATTTTTCTTTCTGGTCTTTAAGCCAAGAGCAGGTTTGCCCCAGGGAGTGCTGGGACCCGGACGGCCGATACCGGTCTTACCTTCACCACCGCCGTGGGGATGGTCGTTGGGGTTCATTACGGAACCTCTGACAGTAGGACGGATACCCATGTGACGTTTTCTACCAGCTTTACCAATATTAATCAGAGCGTGTTCGCCATTGCCTACAACGCCGATAGTTGCACGGCAGATGATGGGAACCATTCTCATTTCACCGGAGGGAAGACGTAATGTTGCATATTTGCCTTCTTTTGCCATTAACTGAGCAGAGTTGCCAGCGGAACGAACCAGCTGACCGCCCTTGCCAGGATATAATTCAATATTGTGAATCTGAGTACCTACCGGAATTGCGCTTAAAGGTAAGCAGTTTCCAATCTTTGCCTCAGCCTGCTCTCCGCTTACCACCTTCATACCATCGGTTAATCCGGCCGGAGCTAAGATATAGGACTTGGTTCCGTCTGCATAGCAGATTAATGCAATATTGGCGCTTCTGTTGGGATCGTACTCAATACCGATAACCGTTGCCGGGATCCCGTCTTTGGAGTTTCTCTTAAAATCAATGATTCTGTATTTCTGTCTATTTCCGCCACCGTGATGTCTTACGGTGATTTTACCCTGATTATTACGGCCAGCATGTTTCTTTAAAGAAACAACTAAGGACTTTTCCGGAGTACTTTTGGTGATTTCGGAAAAATCAGAGCTGGTCATATGTCTTCTGGAAGGTGTATATGCTGTATACTTTTTAATTCCCATGACATTTTACTCCTTTTACTAAATTTATCACGATATAGTGTTCATCGTTTCTTGGCGTCAGCAATGAGCCGGGCGGGCGGCTGCCCGCGACCGGAAAGCGTCAGCTTCCAGTTTCCGCAACGGATTCACGCTTCGCCTTACGTTTCTTACAGCCCCTCGAAAATCTCGATATCCTTGCTGTCAGCGGTCAGCTTAACGATTGCCTTCTTGGTCTGAGCAGTTCTGCCAACCACCATGCCTCTTCTTTTCTTCTTGCCGTCGATGTTCATGGTATTTACCTTGTCAACCTTGGTTCCGGGGAACATCTTCTCAACAGCCTCTTTAATCATTGCCTTATTGGCATCTACATGCACCATAAAGGTGTACTTTTTATCTGCCATTGCGTTCATGCTCTTCTCGGTAATAACCGGCTTGAGGATAACGTCATAATATCTGATATCTGCCATTACGCATACACCTCCTCGATTGCTGCAACTGCTGCCTTGGTGGCAACAACAGTATTGTACTTGAGAATGTCAAATACGTTTATGGTGTTAACCTGAGCAGTCTTAATGTCCTCTACGTTTCTAGCGGACAGAACCACGTTCTGATCGTTGGAATCTAAAACAACCAGCGCCTTCTCAACCTTTAAGTTCTTCATAACGTTTACAAAGCTCTTGGTTTTAATGGCGTCAAACTTCAGCTCGTCTACTACAACAAACTTGTTGTCGTTTACTCTGCTGGTTAAAGCGCACTTTAATGCGGCTCTCTTCTCTTTCTTGTTCAGCTTCATGGTATAATCTCTGGGAACCGGAGCGAATACCATGCCGCCGCCCTTCCACTGGGGAGCTCTGGTGGAACCCTGTCTTGCATGACCGGTGCCCTTCTGTCTCCAGGGCTTTCTTCCGCCGCCGGAAACTTCGGAGCGGGTCTTTGCTTTCTGGGTGCCCTGACGTTTATTTGCAAGCTGGCTTACCACTGCCATGTGTACTAAGTGCTCATTTATCTCTACACCAAACACAGCGTCGTTTAACTCTAAGGCGCCAACTTCTTTACCTTCCATATTGTAAACAGCTACATTTGCCATTTGTGTGTTCCTCCTTTCCTATGCAAAAGCTTACTTGGAAGCCTTTACGGTTTCCTTAACAGTTACCAGGGACTTCCTGGGTCCCGGTACAGAGCCCTTAACCAGAATCAGGTTCTTGCCGGCATCAACGCTTACAATCTCAAGATTCTGAACAGTCACCTGTACATTGCCCATATGGCCAGGCATCCCCTTGCCCTTGAATACGCGGCCGGGAGTGGTTGCGGAGCCATTGGAACCCTGGTGACGGTGGAACTTGGAACCGTGAGCCATGGGACCTCTGTGCTGGCCATGTCTCTTAATAGCGCCCTGGAAACCTTTGCCTTTGGAAATAGCGGTTGCATCTACCTTATCGCCTGCTGCGAATACGTCTGCCTTGATTTCGTCCTTAACATTGTAATCCTCAGCATTTTCAAATCTAAACTCTCTCACGTATCTCTTGTAGGATACGCCGGCCTTGTCAAAGTGGCCCTTTACCGGCTTGTTGACTAATTTTTCTCTCTTGTCAACAAAACCAACCTGCACTGCTTTGTAGCCGTCATTCTCAACAGTCTTAACCTGGGTTACTACACAGGGACCTGCCTGAAGAACGGTTACCGGAATCAACACGCCATCTTCATTGAAGATCTGAGTCATTCCGACTTTGGTTGCTAAAATCGCTTTCTTCATTTTCTAACCTCCTGTTTCTTTTCTACAGCGGAGCGCCTTGGCGCTCATCCTAGAACAGTCCAGAATCTATCTAAACCCTTCAGGATATTTCCTTAAATTATTTGTTTTTCATCTTAATGTCGATGTAGACACCAGCCGGCATCTCCAGTCTGGATAATGCATCCACAGTTTTCTGGCTCGGGGTGATGATATCAATCAGTCTCTTGTGGGTTCTCTGCTCGAACTGCTCTCTGGAATCTTTGTACTTGTGTACTGCACGCAGAATGGTAACTACCTCTTTCTTCGTGGGCAGCGGCACCGGTCCGCTCACCTTAGATCCGGTTTTCTTTACAGTTTCGATGATTTTTCCGGCAGACTGATCTACCAACTGATGATCATAAGCCTTCAATGTGATTCTCATTACTTGACTTGCCATAAAAAAAGTCGCCTCCTTTTCGCACTTTTACATCTAAGTACGACAAGCGGTGACTGTACACGTTTCCGTGTGTGTCCTTACAGACTCACACTCATGCTGCCTTTCATTTCTGTTGCAGATGTTTAATTGGTACAGTGACTTGTCGCCAGTTTCCTAACTTGACATTCGCTCCACGGAAAACCTGTCCTTATGCGGACAGCAACCTCACGCTTCTCAGCTATCATGCCACAGCTTCGTTAGCATAACACAAATCTTCCCAAAATGCAAGGGTTTTTTTAATATTTCGTAAGTCCCGCGTAACAGTTCAGACGGCGGGGAATTTGACATGAAGTTTTACGTCAAGCTCGCTTGTAAGTAAAACTTCATGTCAAATTCCACATCGGATGGACATCCGACGCTTCTTGTCCGGCGTAGCCGGGCAAGAAGACACCCGTCTGAACTGTTACAGTCCCGCCTATTCCTTTCTCTGAATCCGCCCCACCAGCATCGGCGTAATCAGGCTGGTTACCAGAGATGCCAGGGCAATCTGGGCTACTGCTGTTTCCACATAAGGCTCAAAAAACGGATTAGCGGCCGCCGCCATCCCCGGCGCAGTGGCAGTAAAGCTGGCGACAGCGCTCATAGCCGTGGCCACCAAACCGTCCCGTTTCAAAACAAACCGCTCTGCCGCATACAGGGGAATCCAGGTCAGCAGATAAAACAATCCTGCACATAGAATTCCTCCCACCCCTGCCTTCACAGCCGCTATCAGATTGATACTGCCTCCCAGACAGAATCCCATAAACGGAAGAACCAGAGTGCAGCCATTGGCAAACAGCCGGCGGATCTCCCCATCCAGGTTGCCCAGCAACATTCCCAGAAGAAATGGTATTAATATAGAAAGAACACTGTTCCAATCCATGGCATAGCCGGAGGACAAATTCAGAGCCATCACCGGCGCAATGGGCATTACCAGAAGGTTCAGCAAGCTAAACACGCTGACTGCCGTAGGATTATCCGCTGCCAGGGCAATGTAAAGTCCCGGATTGGTACTGGCAAGCACTGCCAGAAATGTTACCAGAGAAATCCCCCAAAAGCCGTCCGGGCCAAAAAGCCTCTGAACAATGGCGCAGGCAGCTGCCATAATCAGGATTTTTAAAAGGCATAGAAGGCCTCCTACTCTGAGCATCTCTTTCACCTGGCCCACCATACATTGAGTTCCGGAGAAAAACAGCATCAGTCCTACCGCATACATGGTATTGGCGTTGGTAAACAGCGCCTCCGTGGCCCCGCCAATCCGCACCAGTTGCGGGCAGAATGTGTTGATTACCGCCACAATCATCATAGGCGCCAGAAGAAGGCCTCCCGGTATTTTCTTTATCCAACGTAAAATATTCATCTCTCTCCCCCATAAAAGAAACCGCTCCTGCTGCAGCTCCTTCTTTCAGAAGCAATCGCAGGTGTGCGGTTTCCAGTTGATAAAGCTATATTTTCCTTAGTTGTCCCACCAATTGGGTTCCACAGGGCTGCTGAATGTCTCGCCGGACACGTCCACATCGTTTATCTTTAAAATAATGCCATTGGCGCCGGTCTTATACTTGGTTCCCTCTGCATCGCGAACCGTGGTGTTCTTCACAGTACGTCCGCTGGCATTTACCAGATAATTTTTACTGGAGCCGCCGGTTGTCAGGGTAATGGGCATATACTTGATCCCGCTGTCTGCCACCTGAAGCTTCCCCATATAATACAGGCTGCCATCCCTTACACCCGTATAGCCTTTTCCGGAATCCAGGAAAAAGTATTCCGAGACAAATCCATCTGCCTCTTCTACCTTCTGCTTGCCGGTAAGCATTGCACAGTTTCGCTTATTGCTGCCAAAATAGTACGCTGTGTATTCCTCGCCGCCAGACCCTGTGGCAACTTTCTGAAGGCCGTATACCGGATTCCCTTTTTCGTTAAACAAAAATGTCAATCCTTTGATCCGCATCAAGTCTTTGGATGTAGCCTCTCCCGGCTCCGGCCCGACTTTAGGAGTTCCATTGCTGGTAAAGTAAAACCATTCCACTTCACCGTATTTATCGAATTCATCCGGCGCTTCCAGAGACAGCCAGGTGTTTACAACAGCCTTTCCGTTTTCATCATAATACTTATAGCCGTCTATGGATGAGTCGCCTTTTACGTTGCACCACCCGGTCTGCATCTGGCCGGTGGCGTCAAAGCAATAGTAAGAGCCGTTGATTTTTTTCTCCTGGTAATCGGAGCCGTACATATTTTCCGGAATCACCTTCTTGCCATTGCTTCCAAAATAATACCAATAAGTTCCGTCTTCATTTTTAGTATCAACCGGCTCATTTCTGGCCTGATTGTAATAGTCATCATAATAATTACTCTCAGGCGGGGTCAGCTTCTGCCAGCCCGTAAGCATAACGCCGTTCTCGTCGGTGTAGTACATATCATTCAGCAGCCAGCCGGTAAGCATAACGCCTTCGTCATCAAAATAATACCATTTGTTTCCAATCTTTTTCCAGATTTCCTCTACCCGCTTGCCGTCAGTATTAAAGTAATACCATACTTCTCCATCATGGAAGCTGGACGCTGATTCTAGTTTCAGCCATTTTCCGGAAGCCATAGCGCCGTTTCCATCTACATAATAGGTATCATCCACCCAGGTATTGGTAGCCATATAACCTCTTCCGTCAACATAACGCCATAGCCCGTCTCCGCCTTTGCGCCAGACATTGGTTTCTCTCCTGCCGGACTCATTATAATATTCCCAGGCGCCTCCTGACGTCTGCTGCCAGCCTGCTCCATAAACAGTTAAAGCGCCGCCCACAGTAAGGGCTGCCGCCAGTCCTAAGACTGCTAATCCCCTGCGCTTTTTCAAATCCACCACTCCTTCTCTGAATCGTACGCAAAACATTGGTATAGAACAACATTTTCATTTATTGTATCAAGAATTTTCTAAATATTCAACCTTTATCATCTTTCATTTCATTTAACGTTTTCTGAAGCAGGCAAAAAACCATTGACTTGACGCGTCCCCGCCTGTTGGGTATAGTATAGATAGATATCAGGAACCGTTCAGACGGGTATTAAAAAAAGAAAGAGGACATATCTATGTGGATTGCAGATAACTGGAAGGATTACCAGGTCATTGACTGTTCCAAAGGAGAAAAACTGGAAAAGTGGGGAGATTACCTTTTAATCCGCCCCGATCCCCAGGTAATCTGGGACACGCCTAAAAAGGATCGGGGCTGGAAGCGTCCCAACGGCCATTACCATCGAAGCAGCAAAGGCGGCGGTCAATGGGAATTTTTCGATTTGCCCCAGCAATGGGTCATTTCTTATGGCTCTTTAACCTTCAACTTAAAACCATTCAGTTTTAAACATACCGGCCTCTTCCCTGAACAAGCTGCTAACTGGGACTGGTTCGGAGGCAAAATCCGGACAGCCGGACGGCCGGTAAAAGTTCTCAACCTGTTTGCCTACACCGGCGGCGCTACCTTGGCCGCCGCTGCTGCCGGAGCCGCCGTCACCCATGTGGACGCTTCCAAAGGCATGGTAGGCTGGGCAAAAGAAAACGCCAAATCCAGCGGTTTAGAAAATGCTCCCATCCGGTGGATCGTTGACGATTGTGTAAAGTTTGTGGAGCGGGAGATCCGCAGGGGAAACCATTATGATGCCATTATCATGGATCCCCCATCCTACGGCAGAGGACCAAAGGGGGAAATTTGGAAAATTGAGGATAATATTCACTCCTTTGTAAAGCTTTGCTCAAAGCTTTTGTCTCAGGAGCCCTTATTTTTCCTCATCAATTCCTATACCACCGGGCTGGCTCCTTCTGTCCTGGCTTACCTTATCGGCACAGAAATTATTCCGGTCTTTGGCGGCCACACCGAAGCCCGGGAGGTAGGACTTCCGGTCTCCGGAAATGGGCTAACGCTGCCCTGCGGGGCATCCGGGCGTTGGGAAGCTTAACGGAAGGAGAACTGATATTTAATGGATCATTCTAAAAAGCCAAAAACTCCCAAAGTCATTCTCTATATTGCGGTAAGCCTGGACGGCTTTATTGCAGAATACCCGTTCTCCTGGATCAGGGGATCCGGCTGTTTCCGGATTTAACGCCTCCGGTTCCCCTGAAGCTTATCTCCTCCATCGAAGCAAACGGGACGATAGACTGCATCTACCGCCCCATTTAACCGTACTCTCAGTGAACAAGGGCACACATGCCCTGCCCGCTGAGGGTAATCTGTTTCTGTAAAGTTTTAATCTAAAAAGGTTACTACCTTGCACGGAGTTCTATAGTCAGCCGGAGACAGAGTGATACCCGTTGCCGGGGTGCTGGAGTGGATTACCTGTCCGCCTCCTATGTACATGGCAACATGATTAATATAATCTCCGCTGGCGTAGAACAGCAGATCCCCCGGCTGCATAGCAGATCGAGAAATCTCCCGGCCCCCTGCCGCCTGATCTCTGGAAGTACGTCCGATATCAATCCCAAAATGCTTGTACACACTCATTGTAAATCCTGAGCAGTCGGATCCGTCTGTCAGGCTGGTGCCGCCATATACATATGGATTGCCTAAAAACTGTTTTGCATAAGCTACAATCGCAGTTCTGGTTGCAGATACCACCTTGTCGGATGCATTGCCTCCCGGGCCATAAGAAACGCCGGGGCCCGGCATATTCCCGGTATTTGGGGCGGCCGACGGTCCGGCCGGTATGGTGGCTGCGGATCCAGAAGAAGCGGCGGCAGATGTTTCCTTTGCCACTGTCTGCGGGACAGGTGCTTCCGCTGATGCATCCCCTCCATTTCCGGCAGGATTGGCAGCAATGGTTCCATTGACTCCTACCGGGGCCGTAGTGGACGCCGGCTTAGAAGCGGCAACTGTTGTAGAAGCTGTCCCAGTCTGGCTGGAAGCGGAATTCTGGCCTGCCGCGCCTGTCTCTGTCTTAAGGACTGCGTTAAGCTGATTGATAGCCGCCTCCGCCTCCTGCCTGCGTTTGGCCTCCTCCGCCTTCCTGGCTGCTTCCTCTTCCAGCGAAACTGCCTGGCGGAATTCTACAGTAGTCTTTATATAGTCCATTGATACATAGCCGGTAAGATCCGTATCAATCGTCAGCTTGGCAAAATTATTTTCTTCGCCCTGAACCTCGTACCGCGCCCCCTGACTCAGAGTGGTCAGGGTCTGACTGGTTAAATTGGGCTCTGCCCGAAGCCGGAGAGATGCAGTATTGATGGTTGCGTACTCTACGCCCACCTCCTTAGCCAGTTTCTCCGCTTTGTCTCCCGTTACGAAATACTGAGCTTTTATATAGCCGGAAACACTTCCTGACTGAATGTGATACCAGTCGCCGCCTTCTCCGGGGATTGTCTCTAAAATCGTTGCCGCACAGTTATTATAAATCTTGCCCACAATCTGGCTCTTGGTGTTGGCCTCACTGCGGACATTCACATATCCGCTGACTTGAGAAACCGCCACATTTTCATAGGGGCTGGCCTTTGCAGAAACCGCAGGGGCTGACTTTTCCGTTACAGTGGCCCTGGGCTCCTCCAAAGGAGCCGTTTCTTCCCGGTTATCCTCTGGCGCCGCCTGCTTTGATAAAGAAGTCCCCTCTGGCGCCGCCCCCGTCTCTTCTGATACTGCCGGAGCCGTCTCCCAGCCGTTTCCCTTCATCTGGGCCCGGCTGTCCAGTTCCTCTGCCAGGGTTTTCTGCGGTTCTTCATTTCTCGTATAGTAATTGTTCAGGGCTACGGATATACCGGCAATAGGCGCTTCCGTATCCGGATTCATAGAGGCCAGCGCAGGAATCACACCCATATTTGCCATGCAGATTACGCTGGCAATCAGTACCTTTTTCCAACTTTTCATCCCTGTTTCCTCTTTTTAGTTTTCCATCAGGTAACGTTCCACACTGGTTACAGCGTTGGCTCCATCTGCCGCCGCCGTAATGATCTGGCGCAGAGGCTTGGTCCTCACATCCCCTGCTGCAAAAATCCCCGGGCAGGAAGTCTGGCAGTCTTCGCCAGCCTTAATATAGCCGTGATCCATCTCTACCAGTCCCTCAAATGCCCGGCTGGCAGGAGTAATCCCCACCGCAATAAACACTCCATTTACCGGAATCTCTCTGGTTTCACCGCTTTTCACATTTTTTACAGTCAGGCTTTCTACCCGATCCGCTCCGGCAATTTTATCTACAACCGTATCCCAGACTACTTCAATATTTTCCTTGGCAAAAACCTGCTCCTGCAGGCTCTTGGCTCCCCTGAACTCATCTCTTCTATGGATCAAATACACCTTTTCACACATACGGGACAGAAAAATTGCGTCCTCCAGGGCCACGTCGCCGCCGCCGATAACCGCAGCCACCTTCCTGCGGAAAAATGCTCCGTCACAGGTAGCGCAGTAAGAAACGCCCATGCCTGCCAATTCCTCCTCCCCGGCTACCCCCAGCTTTCTGTGGCTGGCTCCGGTGGAGATAATCACGGTTCTGGCCTCATAGGTCTCATGGTCGCAGATCACCCTTTTCACATTGCCTCCGTCCTCAATGCGGATCACCTCATCCTCCGCGAACTGAGCTCCCAGGTTGTCTGCGTGCTCCCGGAATTTGGTTCCCAAATCGTACCCTCCTACTCCGGGCAGTCCCGGATAATTATCAACTTCATAGGTAGTCAGCACCTGTCCTCCGCTGACCATGCCTTTTTCTATTACAAGGGTATTGATTCTGGCTCTTTCCGCATAGATCGCCGCTGCCAGGCCTGCTGGTCCGGATCCTACAATCACTAAATCATATATCTGCGCCATAGATCTGTTTTGTCCTCCTGACTTTTTGTTTACTCGTTCTCTAAGTGTTCATATTATACCACAAGTCCCTGGGATAATCCAAAACATTTTCTTACGATTCTGTTACAAGTTCCATCAAATATGGTATAATCCTTTTAGGAGGTGACAACTTTATGGCACAAAAAACAGTATTGGTAACCGGTGCTTCCCGCGGAATCGGAAAGGCCATTGCAGTGAAATTTGCGAAAAAAGGATACAATGTAGCCATTAGCTGTGTTCGAAGCAAAGATCGTCTCATGCAGGCCAAAAAGGAGATCGAATCTTATCAGGTTTCCTGTCTTGCCTACATGGGAGATATGGGGGATATGGCCGCCTGTGAAGAATTATTTGAATTAATCCGTAAGCAATTTGGCTCTCTGGATGTTTTAGTGAACAATGCCGGTGTCTCCTACATCGGACTTTTACAGGATATGTCTGTCCAGGATTGGGATCGGGTCATCCACACCAATTTGAACTCTGTTTTTAATTGCTGCAAACTGGCGATTCCCGGTATGGTTTCCCGCAAACAGGGGAAAATCATCAATATTTCTTCTGTTTGGGGAAATGTAGGCGCTTCCTGCGAAGTTGCCTATTCTGCCACCAAGGGCGCTATTAATGCATTTACCAAGGCGCTGGCGAAAGAGCTGGCCCCCAGCAATATTCAAGTCAACGCTGTGGCCTGCGGCGCTATTGATACAGAGATGAACCAGTGGATGGATGAATCGGAGTTTATTTCCCTGGTGGAAGAAATCCCCGCAGGGCGGCTGGGAAAAGCAGAAGAGGTGGCAGACTTAGCCTACCACCTTGGATATAAAAACGCCTATCTGACCGGTCAGGTCATCGGGCTGGACGGCGGGTGGATCTGACCCCGCCTGTCACCGGAAGTTTCTTCCGTAGCAATAATATATAAAACACATGTCTGCAATCAGCATGATACCAAACAGCAAAATCATCAGCCAGGTAACAGCGTTTGCAGCCCCGTTTCTCCAAAACATGGACAAGGACATCATGATAAAAATCAGTACCGGCAATGCAGACAGAGAAAGCGCCCTGTATTTCCGGTACTTTTCTTCTGTCATTCCCTGGGGAAAGTAATCCTCCTGGTGGATCATCTTGCAGTGAACCACAATCCCAAACCGTGAAGAAGTCCGGTAAGCGTGGTATTCCACCCCATTAATCATCAGATCCGGCGCCATCCCTTCCCTGGTAATCACCATATTCTGATTGTTTTCCCTGGCATATTTTAGCAGCTCCCGGGAAAACTCTTCCGGGGTATCGCAGCGATCATCAGGCATAAAAGAGAATTCCCGAGCCATTTCCGCCTTCATTACAGTGATATAATCATCTGCAAACTGGACAAATACAGATTTGGACTTTTCTTCTTCCTCCATCTGCTCCAGATATAAATCCTCATCCAAATCCGCAAGTTGGGACTCCTGGATTTTTCTGCAAAATTCCAGAGCTGCTATCAAGGTCTCCTTCTCTGACTCCAGTCGGATTTTCTGAAGGGCAACTGCATCCTTCAAAGTTGTCTCTCCATTTAACAGCCGCTTAATGTCCCCGATAGGCATTCCCAATTTACGAAATAGTTTAATCAGCTTTAGACGCCGGATATCCTCGTCAGAATATTCCCTGTAGGAATTCTCCGCCTTTCTGGCAGGAGTCAGCAGACCCTCTTTTTCATAGTAACGGATATTCTGACTGGTAATGCCGGTAATCTGCTGGGCTTCTTTTATACTTACCATAATAATACCTCCTACTTCCCACCTTATATTAATATAGGTTATTATGTATTTCTTCAGCCGAATTATAAGGGTTATAGTTGGTATAATGTCAAGACTTTTTTACTATTTTCTGTTTTTTCGGATCACCTTATCCAATGTCTGATAAAGTTTATCCACCTCCACAGGCTTTGACAAATGTCCGTTCATTCCACATTCCACAGATTTCTTCAGATCATCATCAAAAGCATTGGCCGACATGGCGACGATAGGTATGGTACGGCAGTCTTCACGCTCCATGCTTCGGATTGCGCGGGTAGCATCTAATCCATTCATGACCGGCATCATAATATCCATTAATATCACATCATAGGTTCCCGGCTCTGTAGTACGAATTCGCTCTACGGCCTGGGCCCCGTCATAAACACAATCTACCCGGAAATTCCGATCCTCCAGCAAGCTTCTGGCAATCTCGGAATTCAGTTCATTATCCTCTACCACCAAAATATGACAGCCGTCAAAAGAAATCTCTTCCTCCTGCTCCTCAGTCTCCATACTCTCTCCCAGTTTTAAAGGAATGGAAAAGCTGAATGTGCTTCCCTCTCCCGGCTCACTGTCAAGACGGATATTACTTCCCATTATTTGAATTAACCGGCTGCTGATAGAAAGTCCCAGGCCTGTTCCCTGTTGTTTTGCCGGGTTTCGTTCAGAAGCCTGCTCAAAAGAGCGGAATACCCTGTCCTGATCCTCTTTGGCAATTCCGACTCCCGTATCTGTCACTGCAAAATAGACAAGAACCTCCTCCCCATGGTTTTCCATCTCTTTTACGGTTAACGCCACCCGGCCTTTTGCCGGAGTAAATTTCACAGCATTTCCCAGAAGATTGATCAGTACCTGGCTGATCCGCATCTTGTCCGCCACAAACCAGCTGTGGGTCAATTCTATTTTCTGCACAAAGTCAATGTTCTTTCCTGCCGCCTGAGGCGTGATCAGTTCTCTGATAGTATCCAACATTCCATGAATATTGAAATTAGACGGCTCCAGCTTCATCTTACCGCTCTCAATCTTGGACATATCCAGAATGTCATTGATAAGTCCCAGCAGATAATCAGAAGAAGACTGTATCTTCTGCAGGCAATCCATGATCCTTTCCATATTCTGGTTCTTCTGCAGGGCAATTGCCGTCATTCCAATGATACCGTTCATAGGGGTACGGATCTCATGGCTCATACGGGAGAGGAATTCTGATTTGGCCTTGCTGGCAATATCGGATTGCTGTTGGTTCAACTGACTCTGAATTACGCTTCCAAGCTCTGCAAGATTCTGATACTCCTCCGGGTCCTCCAAAAGCTCCTTCTTAATACCGAGAATACAGATATTGCCCATATAGCTTCCGCTGTCATACATAGGAAGCATAATTCCCTGATGCCCTTCTTCCACACTCAAAAAGCATCTGATGCTGTGCTGGCTGCTGTCATTTTCCGAAAAATATCGTACTTCTTTTTGGCCCAGCCAGTTGAAGAAAATTTCTTTTTCCTCTTCTTTGTATTTTCTTACATTTTTGGCAACGGTTCTTTCGTCTCTGTGCCACTGATATTCCAGATAATTAGAATTAAAGTCTGCCCGCAAAATAGATACCAGAACGTCCTCAGCCTGATAAAATCTGCCAATCTTGCGTATCATCAGCATCATCTGCGCCTGGAAATTGTCTCCTCTTCCAAACAGATTCAGCGCTGTGGATACCAAGCTCACATCCTCTCCATAGCTCAGAGTATTGATCCTGCGCCCCTGCAAAACAGGCAACTCCTTACATTCCTTTACGGGGATATCCTCATAAAAGCTATATCGGCATGTCCCATCAGAAAGCGCCTGGCTTCTAGCCCGTTTGGCCATGCGAACCAGCTTCTCTGTGTCCGTCTCCTTTTCTCCACAGGCCAGCCCCGCATAAACGTCAACTCTGAATTTTTCGGCTTCGAAGTCTTTCTCTATCCTTTCCATCAACTCTCGAATCACTGCTTCTGCCTGCTCTCTGGGCTGGCCTTCCAGCCACATAACAAGCTCATCTCCATCAAGGCGCAGTGCTACGGTCTGACATCCTGTAGCTTTCGTCAGGCGGTGGGCAGTCCTGCGAATCAAGACTCCCATTTCCTCAAGTATCATATCTCCAAATACAATACCATTCTTTTCATTTATCTCTTTGAGATGGTCCAGAAGCAGGCTGACCATAACTCCATCCCATCTGGTTCTGCGGGACTCGGCGATAACCTCCATACCGGCGTTAAATGTATAAAGACCAGTAACGCCGTCTGTAATATTTTTCTTAAGCTGTTCAGCCTCCTTTTCCTTCTGCTCCTGGATATCCCGAATACTTCCTACGATCTTCCATCTTCTGCCGTCTGTATCATAAACTGTGTTTCCCGCCAGAGCCACCCACACAAATTCTGCATCCACAGGCCATTTCAGCCGAAACTCCACATACAGTCTGTCTTCCTTGCCTTGCATCACGCTAATGGCTCTCTCTCGATCCGCTTCATAAATATATTCCGGATTGATAAATCCGCTCTCAAACTCCTGGCACTGCCACTGCCCGCTCATTGTTTTATGGTTTACAATATCCAATGTGTAATTCTGAAGATTATAGGAAAAAAAGATATCTTTAGAAGACTCTAAAGCAATTCTGTAGCGCTCCTTCTCCTCCAGAAGAATATTTTCTGCTTCTTTCTGCCGTTCCGTCAGGTCTCTCACCACATCGTACAAAGCATCGATTTCCAAAATATTGGAAGCCCCAAAGTTCAGAAGCCCTTCCCTTCCTCTGCTGATACTCTGCATCAGGCGCTGGACCGGTTTTGTCAGATGCTTCACTAATAAGTAAATCCCAAGGACACCGAATGCCAATCCGATTAAAACGGCCATGACCACCCAGATATAAAGCCGGCGTCCCATTCCAAACAGCTCTTCCTCTGTATTCAGGCCAAGAAGCACCCACTCTGTATTTTCATAAGGAACATTATTGCTATAAATTTTCAAAGGGCAGACCACTGCATAAGTTCCCTGTCCATTGAGCCTCACATCCCGAACCAGAGAAAGGTTATCGTAATCTGTTTCCTCCAGAACAAAGGCACTGCTCATAGAGCGAATTCGATCATAAAGAACTCCTTTTCCTGCCAAAGGCCTATAGCTGCTGTCATTTTCCCTGACTGCCAACATGTATCCTGACTGCTGGGATTCATTTAATTCTGCAACCGGGAAGTAATCATACAGTTCTCTAACGGAAATCTCCACTCCCAGAACCCCATACACCTGGCCCTCATGTCGAAGAGGAAATGAATATGTAATCATTTCATAAGAGTCCGATGATCCCTTTCCCAGAAAGAAAGGCAGCGACCAATAGCCCAGATCCTCTGTGTCCGCATCCGCATATTCTGCTCCTGCTCTCCAGGGCTCATAAAAATAGTTATCCGAATCGTTTTGTCCCTGTCCATCCATGCGAAAACTGGTAGTCCAGTTTGTATCCAGAGGGATGTTCCACTTTCGTGAAAGGTATTTGCTTCCCCGCTCCAGCAAAAGATCCGTATAATTTACAGGATTCGTATTGGGGTCAGAGTCTCTGATAAAAAATCCGGCATAGTCTTCGGCGATGTGCATATCCTTTCCTGTCAAAATGAAAAATATTCCTGTTGTGGAATTACTCTGCAATATATCAAGGCATTCCGGAAAGAGCTGCTCTAAAAACTCGCTCTGCATCTCTTCCAGAGTGAAAAATTCCTCCAGCTCCACTCCCCTGCTTTCCAAAAATTTCTCCAGCTGCTGGTTGATAAGCTCCTCCTTCACATGGATAGAAGCCCAGCGTTGGACCATATCATTTTGCAGGATCACTTTTCTGTTTTCTACTAACCGGCTCATCATGCTGCTGGAATATTCCTGCAGCATTCCCCCAATTCTTTTGACTACCAGAGTGCCAATAATAACCATGCTCTGCATTAGCATAATCACAATTAAGGGAATCAGAAACATTCTGAATATGGTTAAATTTTTTCTTTTTCGCCTTTTATCTTCCATCTCATTCTTGCTCGCTTACCGCATCATTTAGTGCATCACAAAAAGAAGTATACCACTCTTCAAAAGCCTCGTCCGTCACAAAAGGCGCTGACGCTTCCTCCAGACTCTTTCCCTGGTCAATCGCTTCCACAACTGCCTCCCGATCTGCGGCCGCTTTGTCTGCAAGATTATACTCCAGCACTTTTCTGGCGGCGGAACCATTTTGAAAGCTCTTATTGGTATATAAAGTCATACCTTCCAGCTCGTCAAAAATAGTAGTTAAACAGTCATAGGTCTTAGGAGCTACTTCCAGCTCATGCTCCTCGATAACCTGATCCAGCTTTTCCCGACTGCCAGCTTCCTTCATTACCGGCAGATAACCGGAAACACAACCGAACTGCAGATTATGATCCACCTCTGTAAACCATTTTAAAAATTCCACAGCAGCGTACTCATGCTTTTCATCTGATTTTCCAACCACCATACCCGCGCCCTGCTGTACGGCATATTGTTCTCCGTCTGCGAATACAGGCGCAGTGGTTACAATATAGTCAATGGCGTGGCTGCCGTTATCAAGCTCCACCTGATCGGGGAAGTACATAGCAGAGGTGGTGGAACCCGTATAAGCCAAAAGGTCTCCTGTTTTTACGTCATCAGAGCGGAAAGAACCATATGCTCCAAAGTATCCCTTAACCATAGGTACATAATAATTTTCCCAAAGGCGCTTTAGCTGCTCTTTCGGCGTGTTTAATGTTACTTTCCCATTTTCCACCTGAAAAATCTCTACTCCCAGCTGCTGCATACCAACTACAAAATAGTTTGCCACAGCATCTCTCCCGTAAAACGCCTTTCCATCCTCCGGTACATCAGGAGTCTGACTGTCTGTCCACTGGTAATAAGCCTGAGCAACTTCCGTCACCCCTTCTATGGTTTTCAAATCCTCCAGCGATACACCAGCCGCCTCTGCAAAGGGCTCCCAATCCGTCCTGTTGATCATCATAATCTCCGTGGACTTTGCTGTGGGGAAAATCCTGAGAGTTCCGTCAGATGCAATGCATCCTTCCTCAATATAGGAATCCACATATTTTTCCAACTCTTTATCATCCATGTAATCAGACAAATTCGCCAAAGCGCCAGCCTGCTCCACCTCGTAAGCTGTATCTGCATAGGAAGAAAAAATATCCGGCATCGGATCTGCTCCCACTTTCCCTCCGATGGCGTCTCTCACCGCCGTCTCAAGATCCGAAACAGAGCCCTGGGAATACCCCTGAACATATATCCCCTTTTCCCTTCCTACCGTATTATTAAATTCCTCTACCAGGGAATCAAAAGCCGCCTGCTGGGAACCGTTATAGTAATGCCATACGGTTAAAGACACCGGATCTCCGGGGTCCAAGAGATTCTTTTTTCCACATCCGGTCAGGCCAAAAGTCAACGCCGCCGTAAGGCATATACCCTTTATCAATCTTCCCTTCTCTTTCATGGATGTATCTCCTCCTTTTGTTTTTCCATCGCTAATACATATACATACTATTTTAGCATATGCTTCCTGGATTTTCAATCCAACTGTCAGCTGTGTACATAGATTAAATCTGACACGCAAAAAGGAGATGCTGCTCCGGCAGTTTATCCACCTGCTTTTGCAGCAACCCCTTCATCGGTATTTTATACTATTCCCGCAGCCGGAACTTGGCTACCAGCTCACGCAGCATAGAGGCCTGACCGGATAATTGCTCACTTGCGGCGGCGCTTCCCTCTGCTGTAGCAACATTGGTCTGAACTACAATGGCAATCTGCTCAACCCCTCGGGTAATCTCCGTTGCGTTAGCATCCTGCTCTTTGGTATAATCCGCAATCCCGTCGATAAGCTTGCTCATCTTGTCTGCGTGGGCCACCACGTCCAGCATAGAATCGGCCGTATCCTGAGCTGCCTGCACGCCTTCATCCATAGAATCTACTGTCTGGCGCAGCAGGACTGTAGTTTCCTGGGCCGCTTCAGAAGATTTGGCAGCCAAAGCCCGAACTTCATCCGCAACTACCGCAAACCCTTTTCCTGCGGCTCCTGCCCTGGCTGCCTCTACAGCGGCGTTGAGAGCCAGAATATTGGTCTGAAAAGCGATATCTTCAATGGTTTTCACAATTTTATGAATCTCGGCAGACTTTTCACTGATCCGCTGGATCACCACCGTCATATTCTGCATCTTATCGTTGCTCTTTAACAGCCCGCTTTTAACCTCCTGGGAAATGCTGCGCGCTTCCTCAGCCCCCTTGGCAATCTTGTGTACGCTGTCAGACACAGCTGTAATATGGCCGGCCAGGGTTTCTACCTCAGCAGCCTGTTCTGTAGAACCCTGTGACAGCGTCGTGGCTCCGTTGGAAACCTGTTCTGCTCCGGCGGCTACGTCTCTGGAAGCAGAGCGCAGACGTCCCATGGTGTTGTTCAATGCATAGGATATCTCATCCAGGGCGGTCTTTATTTTCTCGAATTCGCCGGTGTACTCATTTTTCAGCGTAAAAGTCAGATTTCCTTTTGCAATCTCCCGCAGCGTTTCCGAAACCTCATCGATATAGGTCACATAGTCCCGAAGCCGGAGTGTAACCTGATTAAAATCGTCTGCCAGCACACCCAGCTCGTCTTTAGACTGGTATTGAATGGCCTGATCCAGTTCTCCTTCGGCAATTCGGGTTGCCACAAGGCTCAATTCCTTTACCGGACGGCCGATAACCCTCCGGACCTGAATTACTACCAGAAGAATCAGCACCAGTACTGCCAAAACCGCTACCAGCAGCATACTGGCTGTCAATTGCTGCAATTCCTGAAGCACCTCTCCCTTGGAGACATAGGCCACTGCTATCCAGTCGCTGTCCGGAACATGCTCTATCTGAATGTATGTATTGTCATAAAGAGACAGCCCCGTCTTTTGGCCTCTGATCTGCTCATTGGCATATGCGTACATACCCTCATTCATTTCACTTAAGAGCTGGCCGGTAATGGCCGGATCTTTATGTCCGATAATGGTATCTGTCCGGGTATCTACCAAAAAAATGCCGCCGGTATCTTCAATTTGAACTCCACTGACAATTTTGGAGATAGAATCCAGATAGACATCTGCTGCAGCCACACCCCGCACAACGCCGCTTTTGCTCTTCAGAACTCCGGATGCCCCTACCACATAAGCCTGGCTGTCCTCGTCAAAGTATACATCCCCCAGTATAAAGGCATCAGATTTTAATCCGTCTTGATACCAGCTTTTTACAGTGGCGTCAAATTCCGGGCCAGGTGCAAAGGAAGCGTGATACAGCGATCCATCTGTCAGCGCCACATACAATCCGGCCGGATAAGCGTCATTTTGGCCTACAGTGTGTTTGATATAGTCCATCATATCAGGAACTTCCATATCTTCATATTCAATGGTATCCCGCTGCGTCTCCAGCATCGCCAGCGTACTGTTCATCCAGGCTTTGGTCTCCTGGAGGGTGCGCTCGGTAGTGGTTTGCAGCAGCGCCTCGCTCTTATCCAGCAGCGCGCGGGACATCTGCAAATAGACTACGGCAAGCAAGATTGCTACCGCGATTACAACGCTTGCAACGATGGCAGATGCCATTTTCCCGGTAATACTCCAGCCGCGTCTGGTTATGCCGGAATTTTCTCTTTTTGTCTTCATACCCATGCTCCCTTTAGAAATGATTATTTTCTATAATAAAAACCAAACTATCATTACTAAAATTATACCAAAAACTGGAAGGAAAGACAAGAACTTTGGCAGTCAGGATTTTGCCCTAACAATACCAAAAAGCCATTGCAAATCCACTAAAAAAGCCCCCTTAACGGATATTAATCCTCGTAATGTCCCCGGCACGCTATGATCCACAAATTTTCATGCTCATCAATGTTATAGACCAGGCGATTCTCCTGATCTATCCGCCGGCTCCATGCCTTCCTATGCTTTAACGGTTCCGGCTTTCCAATTCCCTTGGCCACCCCTTCCCGCTCAATGCTTTTTATCAGTTCGTTAATACGTTTTAATATTTTCTTATCCTGAGTCTGCCAATACAGATAATCATCCCACCCACGATCCGACCATAGTTTATTCATCCTCTTCCACCTCAATTAGTTCGTGTGCCTGGCCTCTTCCTGCTTCTAACTGAGCAATGCCCCTGTCAATCATAGCTAAATATTCTGCATTTCGCGCTGCCTTCATGATCTGGTTGTATTTTTCCAAGCTGATAATCACTACGTTTTTTTCTTCTTTACGAGTGACAATCACTGTTTCATTGCGATCAGTAGCCGCATCACAGTAATCTTTCAAATGATTTCTCATGGTAGAATAATTGATTGCTAACATCGTCTGCTCCTCCTTATTGTACATTTTTTTGTCCAATATTTCGTACAATTATTATATATCTATTACATATAACTGTCAAATATTTCTGTCTGGAAATTTATAATGCCAAAAAAGCCATTGCAAATCCGCTAAAAAACGAATCTGCAATGGCTCTGTCCAATGCGGGTAACAGGACTTGAACCTGCACGGTCTCCCACCAGAACCTAAATCTGGCGCGTCTGCCAATTCCGCCATACCCGCTCATCTCCACCCGGCATGCCGGATGAAAACACCCACGTAAAGTATATTAACATTCCGGGAATGCTCTGTCAACTTTTTCCTATATATTTTATTACCTTGTGATAGATCCGTATCATAAAGAATACCGAAAGTCCCAGAGACATAAGCTCCGCGATGGGAAATGCCCACCACACATAAGCCACTTCCCCTGTCAGGGACAGAAGATAAGCCGCCGGAAGCAGCACCACCAACTGCCTTGCAATAGAGACCACCATACTGTACACCCCGTTTCCAAGGGCCTGGAACATGGTCCCGCAGATAATGCAGAAGCCTGCCAGCAGAAAACTGTAGCTGATAGTCCGAAGGGCAGGCACGCCAATGGCAAGCATCGTCTCCGAAGCCTCAAACAGCATAAGCAGCTTAACGGGCATAAGCTGGAACACCAGAAATCCTATGACCATAAGGCACATGGCATAGAGGATGCTGAGCTTAACCGTCTCTATCAGCCTGTCCTTCCTGCCTGCCCCATAATTATATGCCACAATGGGTACCATACCGTTGTTCAGCCCGAACACAGGCATAAAAATAAAGCTCTGCAATTTAAAATACACGCCGAATACTGCCGCTGCCGTGGAGGTAAATGCCAGCAGAATCTGATTCATCCCATAAGTCATCACAGACCCAATGGACTGCATGATAATAGAAGGGATCCCCACCTGATATATCTGCTTTATGATTTTCATGTCAGGCTTAAAGCCCCTGACCTGCAGTTTGATTTCCGTATTCTTCTTTTCGTTGATAATAACTGCCAGAATACCTGCAGCAATCTGCCCAATCACCGTAGCCACCGCCGCCCCGGCCACACCCATGCGGGGCATGCCCAAATAGCCGAAAATAAAAATGGGGTCTAAAATAATATTGATAATGGCGCCAGTCCCCTGGGTGATCATGGTATAAAATGTCTTGCCCGTTGACTGGAGCAGTCTCTCAAATATAAACTGGGTATACATGCCGAAAGAACAGCAACACACAATTGTTAAATACTGTTTTCCGTATTCCAATATCTGCGTGTCCTTCGTCTGGCTCATGTAAAAAGGGACCGTCACAAAAATCCCCACCAGCAGAAAAATAATATAGTTCACCAGCGCAAGAAATACACCATTGGACGCCGATTTATCCGCCTTGTCAAAATCTTTCTCCCCAAGGGACTTAGACAAAATAGCATTGACGCCCACTCCCGTTCCTGCTCCTAACGCAATCATCAGCGTCTGGATCGGGAATGCCAGTGAAACAGCAGTCAGCGCATTTTCATTGATCTTCGACACAAAAATACTGTCAACCACATTGTAAAGAGCCTGTACCAGCATGGAGATCATCATAGGCAGCGACATGCTGATCAATAGCCGGTTCACCGGCATGACTCCCATTTTATTTTCCTGTGCCGTTTTCTTAACTTCCATAATATGTAACCTCCTCTTCCGCATCTTCTAAAGACACCTGATTGTAAATAAAAACACCCGCAAAGCCTTTTAAATA
>ERZ808046.504-NODE-504-length-32343-cov-8.117306_pt1 | contig 32343 bp, 24 predicted proteins | sample MGYA00380196_ERZ808046 | MGnify/ENA primary metagenome ERZ808046 (study PRJEB31490, sample SAMN06133421) | mouse gut metagenome | isolation source: Z6_2 | host: mice | place: China: Chengdu | collected 2015-05 ...
ATGGACCTTCGGGGACTCGAACCCAGGACCGACCGGTTATGAGCCGGTTGCTCTAACCAACTGAGCTAAAGGTCCATATACCCTTGCGGGTCATTAATGACTCCGACGGGAATCGAACCCGTGTTACCGCCGTGAAAGGGCGATGTCTTAACCGCTTGACCACGGAGCCTTCTCACAAGCAACCTCAACGAAAATTATGATACCATATCCATGTTCTTTTGGCAAGCAAAAATTTTCGAATTTGTATACAAATTTCAGATTTCCCTGAGTTTTTCTGCTATCTTCTCATAAACCGGAAGTTTTAATTGATACCACGCACCCAGCCGCACCACTTCATGCACCAGTCCATCCACCTCCGAAGGCTTTCCATCCCTGATATCCCGATGCATGGATGCTGTGGCCGTAGGGGCAAGGTCATCCATAATCTGCAGATTAATCTTCACGATATCCTCAGGCAGGCCCACTCCTATTGCCTCTGAAAGTTTTTTGATTTCATTGACAAGTGCCACAAACTCTTCCCGCCTGGCCCCTTCCCTTTGGATGGCAGAGGCATCAATATCATAATATGCCCCCATGGCTGCCATAGGCGAAACAAAAGAAAACTTCTGGAGAGCATCCTTTTCAATCTGACCCGACAGGATTGGCAGGATCCCTGCATCTCCTAAATCCTTTTCTATTTCCTTGAGTATGGGAAGCGCCCGCTCTGCCTCCTCCTGAGGTGTATTCTGCCGAAGCCCGTATACCACCCGAAAAATCTTTCCGGACATCAATATTGTTCCAGGTTCTTTTATTTCCGCCGCAATATAAATGCATCCGTCTGTGACAGTGATCCCTTCAAACTCCCTCTGAAGCTTCTCACCGGTTCCATAGATATTCAGAATGGGGATAACAATTGTGCCGGAGCCTGCCACTCTTTTGATAAAAGGAGTTGTATCTGAAAGGGAATATCCTTTCACACAGACAAAAATAACATCCGGACTGTCCTGATATTCCTCCATCGTGCAGGCCTTAACCGGGACCGCATAGTTTCCTTCCAGTGTCTCAAATTTTAACCCCCGCTCTTTCATACAGGACAGGTGCCGTCCTCTTGCAATCAGTGTCACGTCCTTTCCTGCCCTTGTGAGAAAACCTCCTATGCTGCCGCCTGTTCCCCCTGCTCCGATCACTGCATATTTCATCTTAACTTTTGCTCCTTTGCCTTCACAAAATTTCTTTTGTCCCAATTGTATTTAACTCCTGCCTGAAAACCTTTTGTCCCGGCTGGGTATTTCTTTTTCCCATTTTCCTTAATCAAATTGATACAAAAAGCTTGCCGCGCCAAAGGCATATTTCTTACATGGCATAGGCTTAGGCGGTTCCTGCGCTGATAATTTCCCGGCAAGCAAATCCTGCGCCCCCTGCAAAATCTCCGGAATAATTTCTGCTTTTAAGGGACAGCTTCCGTGGGACGGCCAGATAGTATCAAACGAATCCGCCATGGCTTCCATTTTTCTCAGGCTGTCCTGAAATGCCTGGATATTGCGCCCCGCTCCAAACATAAAAATATCTCCGTCCTGAATGGAATCACCTGAGATAAGCATACGCTTTTCGCGTTCCAGAAACATGATGCTTCCCGGCGTATGTCCGGGTGTCAGGATTACTTCAAATTTCCAGCAGCCCAGATCGATGATATCCCCCTCCCACAGCGGACATACATCCTCCATGTGGCAGCCTTCCGGTAATGCGTTTTTGTAATGGTCCATTTCCGCCGGATGCATATATACAGGCTTAAAATCCCTGTTACATCCTGTGTGATCCCTGTCCGTATGAGTATTCACTAAAAATACAGGAAGATTTGTCAGCCCGGCAACGATCTCACGAATCTGCCATGTTCCAAATCCGGTATCGACCAGCATCGCTCTTTTGTCCCCCTCAAATAAAAATGAGCGGACACCGTTTTCCTCTATGATCCAGAAATGGTCTGAAATTTTGTTTATATTATTCATTCTTATATCTCCCTGTCTTTCCGGTATAAAACCACTGCAGGCGCTCTGCCTGTGTTGCGGTTTTATACCGATAAATTTCTATAATGCCTCTACCCTGCAGCAATGTTCCTTTGTCTTTCTGTCGTAACTGATTCCAACCGCCAGAATCCTTCCTGTGTACCTGGGCTTTTCTCCCAGTTTCCCCTGAAAGCGGAGCACATAGCTTTTCTTCCTGATCTGCTCAATCGCGTTCTCCGGTGTACTGTCTACTTTCAGTTCCAGAATCAGCGCATCCATTCCCTTCCTTTCAGGGTAAAAAATAAAATCCACATATCCTTTTCCTGCTTTATCCTCACGTTCCACCCGGTATTTGTCCCTGGCCGCAAGATAAACCAAATTGACAACAGCCGACAATTCAATTTCACTGTTATACGATAAAATTGGAGACTCCGTATCATGTGCCTTCTTTAAAATGTCTGCCATTACTTTGGTATCACCAGCAAGGGTAGCTCTCAGCATCCTTTCTGATTCCTTTGCCAGATTATGGACATATCCCAGATTTTCATTTGACAACAGCAGCTCGTCAAACTTATCCATCAATTCCCTGTTAGGGATAAATACCTCCCCTTCCTCATAAGTCAGCAGACCGTATACCACCATCGCAGAAAAAATCTGATTCTTCGTGTTAAGCTCCGCAGCAGTAGCCGCATATCCCTGCAATTTGATTGCAACCCGTTCTCCGGAAATCATCATTGCCAGATCATCGCGGACATCTTCTATATTATTGCGGATGTAATAAAATATCTCATCGTAAGGGCCTGAACTGGTCCAATAATTGCTGATTTGGTTGTCCGTCAACGAACAGACAATCGAACGCGGATTATACATTCTGACGCCAGCCGCAGTATGATATCCATCATACCACTTTGCCAGATCCTCACGCGTAATTTTTGCATTTGGCGTAGTTTGTTGATAAACAGCAAACAAACGGTCAACCTCCGAATCCAGGAAACCAAAATATTCACTGAATTTTTCTTTGGTTACCATGTCATATTCCTTGAACATATTAATTTCGGAACCGCTGGAATATTTTGCAATCGGAAGAACGCCTGTCATATAAGCAAGTCCCACATATCCCTGTCCTTTCAGCAGGTCACGCAAAAATTCAAGGTAATTTTTTTTATCATCTTCGGTAATAAAGCTCTTATGAAAAATCGCATCCCACTCGTCCATCACAAAAATAAATCTGGTTCTGTTTTTCTCAAATACAGCCTGAAGATTATCCCATACAGCTCTTTTGGCATCAGGCTTTAACTCCGGATATGCTTCTGCCAAATCCTCATTGATTCCGTTTTGAATACGGGAAATATACTGCCCATAGCAGCTGCAGTCTCTTGGCAATCGGCTGAAATCAATATATATTACATCATAATTATGCACATACTCTCCGTAATAACTGCTTCTTGCAATTTCAAGAGTGTCAAAAATATCTTTTTCATCTGCGGTTCTGCCAAAGAAAGCCCCAATCATGTTTGCCATAACGCTTTTGCCAAAGCGCCTTGGTCTGGTGATGCAAAAATATCTCTGGCCATCCAGCTTGACAGCCGAAATAAGTTCATCAATCAAAGAAGACTTGTCAACAAAAAATCTGGCTCTGGCAATCTCCCTGTATCCCTCGTAGGGAGCTATGCTGTTTAAGAACATTCCCATATCCATCTCTCCTCTGACTTATTTATACCGTAAAGGACAAATTTTCTGTCTTTGGCGTTTGCTACAATACAGTATAGCACACTTCATCAGGATTATCATACCATATCGCCCAGTCTCTTTACAACAAATCTCTGTCTGTTTCCAGCCCATCATTTTCCCTGGCAGAAGACTGCATATAGAATCACTTCATCTGTATCACTCTCTCATAATCATACCCACGATCGCTCCCCCTTTTTATCGGGCTGAGCTCAAAGTATACTACGCCAAACTCCCTGACTGTAAGCTTAATCTGCGCATTTTCCTCCTCTGCTTTCAGATTTCTGTATGCAGGAAACGGCCTTGCAGCCTCCCTGAGCAGTTTTTTCTGCTTTTCATTCAGACTGGAAGGCTCCCCCATACCATACCAGAGACGCAGAGGATTGCAGGTATCCTCATCAACTGTCTTCGTGAGAATCAGATACTCCTGTCCCTTATCCACAGGAAAATCAATGGTAACTTCCAGATCTCTCCCTGTCCTCTTCCTGCCCGCATTCCAGACAATCCCCTGATATCCGCCGTCTGCTGTGCTGAGCACCACCATATCTTCTGTTTTCAAAACACATTCTCCGCACAGATCCTTATAAAATTTAAAGGTCCAGAAGGTCGGCTTGGGAATACATCCGTTGGCTGCCAGTCCGAAACCTCCGTGAAACGGCGTAAAGGGAACTCCCTGTTCCTCAAAAATATCCCCGAATGTCCAGTAAGAATAGGACTCGTTTACATCTCCCAGCCGCGAAAGCTGTTGAGCCATGCAGGCGGCATTCTGGTTGGTATCGTGAAGGGGGCAGTTCGGAATGTAGGAGGTATTGAATTCCGTGATATGAATTTCCAACCCTTTATATTCCTCAAAGCTGTCAATCATATCTCTGGTAGTCCTGAGATTGGCAAACCCCTGCTCCGCATCGGAAAGCTCCGCATACCCATAATGCCCCACATGCTCCGGAATTTCCGTAGTATAGTGATGGCGGGTCACAAAATCCGGCCTGATATTTTCGTTGCGGCAAAAACTCAAAAACTCCCTGACCCAAAGCTCATCCTGCACACCGCACACGGCCGGACCTCCCACCCGAAAACGGGAATCCAGTCCCTTGATCGCCCGGAAGGAACACTGAAACAGCCTGAAATACTCATCCATATCCGCATCCTTCCAGAAACCTGGCAGATTAGGTTCATTCCACACCTCGATGGGCCAGTTTACCACCTCTTCATCGCCATAACGCTCCATCAGGTGCCGCAAAGTGGCAGTTACCATATCACACCACGCCTCATAGCTTTTGGGCGGCGTGGTATTCCCTTTCCAGTAAAAAATAGTCTGATCTCCGGAGGCCATTTTATCCGGCATGAATCCCAGTTCAAGGAAGGGACGCAGCCCCAGCTTTCTGTAACTGTCCATCACCAGATCCAGATAAGTAAAATTGTATTCCGCCCTCTTTGTCCCGGATGCATCCTCATATTCCTGATAAATTGCCATATCATCCGAAAAAAGTCCATGTCCCCGGATATGTTTAAAGCCAATTTCCTCCTGTACAAACCTTAGCTGTTCCAGATATTCCTTCTGTAATGCCAGCCCCATCCGGCCTGTCCCAATGCAAAAATCAACATGGTTGTTGAAAAGTGCCCGGTTATTCCTGTCAATTTTATATTGTCTGTCTTCTTTCATTGCATCTCCTCTTCTAATGCATCTTTTTAATATATAGATTGTATATAGGTTCTGCCATCTTCTCTTATTTTGTGTGCAGACGCACTTCTACGTATCTTAATTTTTCCGGCAAATCCAATTCATCCGTTACGTCCAGCATAGGCTCCCCGTCAACATCAAAATGTGTTCTCCTGACAGCGGAAGACCTCGGCCCATCCACTCCGCTACGCATATGATAAAAGTTCCATACCAGCCCGTTTTCATCAGTCAGATAGGAATTATGTCCGGGACCATATTCTCCCCTGACTGAATTGGAGGACATGAGCGGGTAATTATTTTTTCGCCAGCTGCCAGGTTCCAGAATATCGCTCCCCATTACAGGTTTTAACAATCCAACCGTGTAAGTTGCATCCACTGCAGCCGCAGCATAGGTCACCATCAACTGCCCCTCTCTTTCCAGGGCAAATGGCCCTTCAACTACATACGTATGGTTATTTTCCCAGCCATATTCCGGTTTTGCAATGCAGACCGGATCGGATATAAGCTTCCATGGTTCTTTTTCATCAATCTGTGCCAGATACAACCATGCTCCCTGGTCTACCGGAAGGAACTGTCTTTGCGACCACATGGCGTAAACCTTCCCCTCATAGGTAAAGGTGGTCATGTCAAGGGAAATTACTTTTCCTTCTTCGCACAGAGGGGTGCCGTCTTTTTTCACTACCATAATCGGTTCCGACCAGTCATTTCTGCTCATAGGATCGCCCCCTTCCCTGAGTCTGCGCACACGGGACTCCTCACAGTAAAACTCCCCCGATGTTGCCGCATGAAACACATAGAGCTTTCCATCTATCTCATGAAATTCCGGTGCCCAGAGGAGCCCTCCTATTCCCGGATAAGTATCCGAATCCAGAAAAAGACTTTCTTCGGCTGTTATAATACCTTCCAGCGTATCAGAACACCTCATGTAAAGAGTATGGTTATCATCCGCATCATTTGTTGCCAAAAAATAATATTTTCCGTCTTTGTACATGCAAACCGGATCCGCACGATGTTCAGCAAATGGTGCAGGGAAATGCTCCTGGTGCACTTTTCCCCGGACGATTCCTTCGACAGGCTTTTCCCAGTCTATCTTCCGTTCCACTCTGCTTCCATCGCTGTAGACAGCAACAGCCTTCACATTTTTTAACTCATCCTCGCTTCCAAAAGGCCCTTTTTCTGAGAGCTCCATTGCCACACAGACAGGTACCAACAGTTTCTTTGACAGATAATCTCCTGTTTCTGCCGGAATCTCAACTACATTACCCCAAATGGCACCTTCTATCAGCTCAAGTTCTTCCTCCAAAACATCCGGCGCCGGTATTTCCGGATCGTCCGTTTTTCTTACAGAGCAGAGAGTACCTCCCCTACCCTCTCCGAAATCATAGAGCCCTTCCTGCCAGCCGTTCTTTTCTCCCCTCCAGCAAACTTTATAGCTCTGTTTATCCCTATCATACGCACAGCGCACTTCTTCGATATATTCTGATTCCAGAAGACGGCAAAGCCCGATCTCTTTATAATGAACCAAATCTCTGCTGGTAAAAAACAGGATACATCCTTCGCTGTCCGGATCTTTCTCCCCTTCTGCACCTATGCGGACAGCAGCTATTCCATAACCGCCATCTTTCATCAAAAAAATCCATGGGCTTTTCATACTTCTGGCATTCAATACCCCGCTTAAAGTATCCTCCACGGCTTTGGCGTAAAGAATCCCTTCATTATGATGGAACGGCCGAAACAGACCATCCTCCCCCCGGTACGCCAGATGCATACTGTTCGCCATACGATTTCCATATATAATATCTTCCTTCGGCTGCCTTGTGTAGCATAATATTTCCATATTCCTCTTCCCCCTGTAAAACCCTGTTCTATTCCTCTTTATTCCGGTAAATAAACTCCCTGAAATCCGCCCAGCCGCCGTCTGTTTTTTCTTCATTATAAGAAAAGATTCCGATGCGGGCTCCGACGAAGATAGAAAGGGAATAGAACAGCGCAAGCTCTTCTCCGAGACGATAATAGTTTTCCCCGTCAAAGCTGTAGAAAAATGCAGCAGTTTCAGCGCCATCGCCCCAACTGTCAAAACGAAATACTATTTTAAACCATACACTTTCCGCTTCTATCGAAATTTCATTTTCTGTCACGGAATCCCACTCTTTCAGTGCCCCAATTCCTTTCCCTGCCACCTCAAAGGGCGCTCTTTTCCCCTCGCGGCGTCTCAGTACAATATTCCGTTTTCCATCCCTTTGCCTGACCCCAATCTGGCCATACTGTTCCACTAATGCACACAGTCCGGCATAATCTCCATCTTTCATACCGGAGCAATCCAGATTGACCAAAAATTCACTGTAAGGCGCACTGGTTCTCTGGGTCAGTGTGTTAGTTGCTTCCAGCAGTTCCCACGCCGGTTTTCTGTTCTTTAACCTCAGAAATCCCGGGCGCTCCGTAAACGACCACGCATCGTTATCCGGCGCATGGTTCCACTGCCATTGCTTTTTCAGGATATTTTCACCGTGTGAAAAGCTGTCGCTCTGGATGATTTCCTCCGTCTTCGTCTCCGCGAAAGGGACTGTAAAGCTTTCCGGCACCTTCCCATCCACACCCAAAACCGGCCACCCATCTTTCCATTCCACCGGCATTATAAACGGCACTCTTCCGACAGCGCCGCTGTCCTGAAACATCACAGCATACCAGTTACCGTAAACATCGGCAAAAATCGGTCCCTGTGCAATTCCGCACCCCGGCCGCCACATATCATCATACAAAATTGTCTTTCTCTCATAGGAACCGGAAAGATCCTTAAGACGGTAACAGACTTCCCGCCGCTTCCCCCTATTTTCCGCCACATCCTCCGGCCAGTCGATAAAAAGCAGATAAATCCACCCATCCTTTACATAAGCCCGGCAGCCTTCGCAGCGCAGTTTAAGCCCCTCCTTCGGAGTATCAAAAAGCAGCCTCTCAGACCCTTCCACGACGCCGGAGAAATCCTTTTTTAATTCTACAATGCGGATCTCCCCATTCCCATAAACCAGGTATACCTTATCCTCCCAGCACAGAAAAGACATGTCGTGATACACGGCTTCCAGCTCTATTCTGTCCCAGTCACTTTTTTCGATATCGTCCGTTGAAAACAAATAGGTTTTCTTCATATCATGACAGATGAAGCATGCATAGAACCGTCCCTTATACTGCATCAGACTGGTTGCCCACTGTCCTTTCCCGTAAGCGTTTTTTCCGTTTTCAAGCCGGTAAATATCATTGTCCGCAATACTCCGGCATATATAAGAAACTATCTGCCAATGCTGCAGATCTCCTGATTTCAGGACGGGTGCTGCCGGCATATAAAACATGGTTGTGGAAACCATATAAAAATCATTGCCTGACCGAATAATATCAGGATCCGGCATATCCGCCCGAAATAATGGATTACAAATCTTCATTACAAACCTCCTGCAGGACTTTGCCGTCCTTAATTATATTCTGTATTATACCAGAAAAGAAAAGGCTCCGCATTCCCTTATATGCGCCAAAAGGCAGCTTTCGCTGCCTTTTGCCATTGAATTTTCCTCATTATTATGACTGATTACTGAGCTGCCTTTCTCGCTTCAATTACAGGCTGATATTTCTCTGTGTCAAACGCTACCAGATCATTCCATCCAAAGCCTTCAAGCTGAGAAACCATATCATCCCAGAGAGCATCGAAAGCTGCCTCGTCTGCGGCAAAAATTGCCTTCCAGGAGGTATCGCACACAATTGTCTTACACTGACTGCGTATCAGCCCAATATCTGTCGTGTCAATCGCCAGTGACATATTAATGCTGGGAACCGGCTCCATCATACCATTATTCTTTAAATATTCCACCTCGTTCTGAGCGCCATATTTCTCTCTCCACTCCTTGGTGGTTTTGGTGTTATTCTTCTCAAGGTAAGATGCCCACAGATCAGACCCGTAGGTTTCTCCTGTCACAGGATTCATCTCAATGCTGGCTACAATCCACTGATTGATCTTATTTTCGCCGTCTGTCCAGTTGCCGCCGCCCTGATCTTCAGGAATCTGGATTTCAGAGGTAAATCTGTTGTAACCGTCCTCTGTCAGAGTATATGTGCCGTCATCATTTACTGTGTAGATAATGCCTTCCGTCCCGATATGCTGAATTGTCAGGCCTTCCGGAGATGCCAGCCAGTCAAAGAATTCCAGAATACGCGCCCTGTTCTCATCGCTTACCTGGGAACCGATTCCAAATACACGTCCGCTGCCATAATAGTAATCGGAAGTCTGGAACACCGTCATATCCTTAAGGGGCATACCCATGTAGTTTGCGCCCTTTTCGCCGATTTCAGGAGAGTTGGTAAAGCCCTGCATCCAGTTATTCCACACCAGATAGGTTCTCTTCTGTTTCATCTTATCACAGGTTGCATTCCAGTCCTGGGTTGCGGAGTCCGGATCAACAATCCCAAGCTGATTGGCTTTAAAGAAGAACTTCAGCATCTTGTAATATGCCCCCTCTTTGTCAGTCAGAGGCATTATGGAGTTGTCTGCCCCAATCAGAACAGAGCCGTTTACTTCCTGTCCATACCACTTGGTAAGCTGATTAACGTTCTCAATGGAAGTTCCGTCCCAGTCTTTCCACAGGGTCATGCCATATGCCTTGTCACCGGCTTCATTGGTAGGGTGAGCATCCTGCATATCCTTGAGCACATTGAGCAGGTCATCCAGATTGTTCAGTTCCGGTTTTCCAAGCTCCGAATAAAAATCCCAGGGGATTCTCGGCAGGGAAGAAACCGTCTCCGCCATATAGGCAGTGGGTCCATTGGAATTCATTTCCGTGGGAATCGCCCATATTCCGTCTCCGATGCCTGCATTAAACTTCTCAATCTGCTCCTGATACTTCATCAGGTTGGGATAGTTTCCAATCTCCGCACTTATGTCGGCAATCAGTCCCACGTCAACACATTCCAGCATATCTGCATTATCAAGCAAAACAATATCTCCCAGATTCCCCGCTGCGGTTCTGGTCTGATAGAGCGCCTCGCCGTCGCCTGCCACCTGAGGCGCAATAATGTTCAATACAAGATTGAATTTGTCCTTTAAAATCTTACCATACCATCCGGACTGAAGTCCCTGATAATTGGAAGCTACGTCATAGACCTCCAGGGTAAGCTCCTCGTCGTGAGAAACTGCCGGCGCTGCCGACACTTCCCCTTCTTCCTCCTTTGCTTCGGAAGTGTCTTCCTGTGCGGAATCGCTCTCTCCCGTGTCTTCTTCCTGTGCCGGTTCCTCAGATCCGGCATTTGTCTCTTTCTGACCATCGCTTCCACAGCCGCTTAAAACCGTAGACGCCATAAGCGCGGTAGCCAGTACTGTTGCTAAAATACGCTTTTTCATGAATTACCTCCTGTCTTGATTTTGCAGATGTTCTCAAAATACGCCCCGAATACCTGCTGTTAATTTTTTTATAACAAACGGAAACCTGCTTCCGCTTATTATCTTTAGCCCTTCACTGCCCCGATCATAATTCCCTTCACAAAATATTTCTGGAAGAAAGGATATACCATCATAATTGGCAGCACCACAATCACAGTGATGGTCATACGGATGCTGGTGGCAGTCTGCGTGGTGGCGGCAGCCGCCGCCAGAGAACTGGAACTGCTGGTATTGGCCAGCGCGGAAAGAGAGCTTGCCTGATTCAGATACTGATAGAGCACAAACTGCAGAGGATAAAGCCTTGTATCCGTAACCAGAAGCAGCGTATCCTGAAAAGCATTCCACTGATTTACCGCCGCAAAGATGGCAACCGTGGCCATGATCGGTTTGATAACCGGAATCATCACCTTAAAGAACACGGTCATAATACCCGCGCCGTCAATTTCCGCCGCCTCCTGAAGCTCCTTGGGAACAGATTCCACAAACGTCTTGGTCAGTACGATGTGAAAGGGGGATACGATCGCCGGAAGTACATACCCCCAGAAATTATTGGTCAGATGCATATTCTTCATTACCAAAAACCAGGGAATAATTCCCGCATTGAAATACATGGTTGCAATGATCAGACGGTACCACAGCTTCCTGTGCCACATCTTATCCTGGGTAAACATAAAACCCAGAAACGCGGAGGCGCTCACAGTCCCAATCGTCCCCAGCACCGTTCTCAGTACCGAAATCTTTGCCGCCTGAAACAAGCCTTCAATGCCAAAAGCACTGCTGTAGTTCTTAAAATGAATTTCTTTCGGCCAGAATAATACCACGCCTCTTGCGCTCAAATCGTTAGCGCTGATGGTATTGATAAATATGTAATAAAAAGGATATAAGCACAGCAGCGCACAGATGGAGAAAATCACATAACAGGTCACACTGACCATCTGATCGCCAAAGCTCTGATGTATTTTTTGTTTATGAACCGTTTCTTTTCCCATAGGATAACCATACCTTTCTTTTCTTCACAGAGATTTTCCTTACAGGAAACTCTCTCCGCGGGTAAGCTTGGAAACCGCATTGGCTCCCACCAAAAGCAATACGCTGACTACGCTTTTAAGCATACTGAGCGCAACTGAAACGGAATAGCTGCCGCTTCCCATTGCCAGGTTATACACATACAGGTCAAGCACCTGGATATATTCCTTATTAAAAGCATTCTGAAATACGTAGTACTGCTCCATACCGTTGGACAGGAAATTTCCGATATTCATCATCAGAAGGACAAAGAAAGTAGGGAGCAGGCTGGGAATGGTTATGTAACGGATTGACTGCATCCTCGTAGCGCCGTCCACCTTCGCCGCCTGAAACAGCTCGTCATCGATGCTGGAGATTGCCGCAATATACATAATCGCCGCCCATCCCAGATTTTTCCAGGTAAGCCACAGCCATTGGGTAAGCCACACATTATCTGCGGACTGAAGGAACAGGACCGGCTCCTTTATAATTCCCAGATTCATAAGCAGAGTGTTCATCATCCCTGTACTGTTAAACAAACTGAACGCCACAGAATATACCAGAACCCAGCTTATAAAGTTGGGAAGAGTGGTTACTGTCTGTACAAATTTTCTGAACGGGACACACCGGATTTCATTTAAAAACACTGCAAAAATCATGGGCAGCCAGGAGGTTCCCAGTGTGATACCGCTCATCACAAAGGTATTTTTAAGCACCTGCCAGAGCTGGGCAACCTTCACCGGATTCTCCACCAGTGATTTAAACCATTTGAACCCTACAAATTCCGCTTCCGAAAACGGTCTGGGCGGCCTGTAATCATAAAAGGCATACAACCATCCATACAGCGGATAGTAGGAAAATAAAAACACCAGAACGATAAACGGCAGTACATAAAGAAACAGTTTAAAGGAGTACCATTTCTTTTTATCAATTTTTCCGATCATTCTCACCCCTCCAGAATTGAGTTTAACGTTTTACCGTGATACCAAAATCATATATCTAACAGTACTATTTGTCAACACAATATTTTGCAATAATTATATATTTTATTGGCATAACATAGTTTTATAGGATAATTTGTCTCAAAATTCTCATATAAATATCGTTAAACCTGATTTGTGTTCTGTGAGTCTCATCCTCCTGTGAACCAGCTCGTTTTAAAAAGCTCCGGCAAATGCCGGAGCTGCTCTTCTATCATTTCTATCATTTCTTATTGCAGGTTCAGGGACAACAGACTGGCATTTCCTCCTCCCCGATAGGTCAGATAAATGGCCTGCTTTCCGTCCGGAATACGGACAGGCACGGCATATTCCTCCCATACATTGGAATACTCTACCTTAATCCGCGCCAGAGCTTCTCCATCCCATGACGTTTTTACTTCAAACACGCCGTCCGCGTAACCTCTTACCTTAATCCTGATCTCCCGGATTCCCTTACAGTCAAAATACTTAAAACCCGCCGTTGCCGAATCCTGTATATTGGCAATGTAACCCGGCAGCTCATCCCCGTCCCTGCCGTCCTGCATAATCTTCGGGAAGCGCTCTCCGCCCACATAAACCGACGGCGTATCCGTAAACAAATGGCAGGCTATATAAGCGGGATACTCTCCCTTTCCCTCAAGAGGCCCTCCGTTTAAACCGCAGGAGGTAATCTCCACCTGGGGAATACGTCCATCCGGCAATATTTCCATTTCCTCCGCGCATCCCTGCCTGCTGTACCAGGTGCCGTTGGTATGGCGGTGATAAAAGATATACCACCTGCCTTTTATCTCTGCCATGCTTCCGTGGTTGTTGGCCCCGTAGGCCATTGGCAGGTCTGCCGGTTTATAAGTGTCCACATGCAGGTCGCAGTTGCTCACCAGTACCCCGCCGTACACAAATCCTTTGGTGGGGCTCTTACTGGCGGCATAGCACAGCTCATGCATCACCACTGAAGAGTAAATGAAATAATAGGTATCTCCAATCTTCCGCATGGAAGGAGCCTCAAAAAACTCATGTCCCTCAAAGCCTGTTCCCGCTCCATATTCACACCCGGGCGCCACAAAAACCGGCTCTTCCACAATCGTCAGCATGTCGGGCCCAAGCACTGTTGCCATGGCCCCGGTTCTGCTTTTGTCTCCTCTTCCGCAAAAACCCGTGTACAGGTAAGTCCTCTCCCCCTCCGTCAGAAGCCCCGGGTCGAACTGAGGCTGGTCTCCTGCCCTCTCTCCCAGCCGGGTTCCGTCTTCATAATGGACATATCCGTAAAACTCATAACGCCCGGCCGGGCTCTCACTCACTGCCACCGACACAACAGAGACATGGTCAAGTACATAATAGAGATAATACCTTCCATCCGGCCCCACCGTCACATCCGGTGCGTAGAGACACATTTTTCCATCCTTATTCAGCGGATCCTCATTGCGGGGATAGATGACTCCCTCATATCGCCAATCCCCAAGATCCTCCACCGGAGCGGACCAGCACACATAATCTCCCATGCAGAACACATACCCGTTATAAAAATCATGGGAGCCATAAACATAAACTCTGTCCCCGAACACGTAGGGCTCCCCGTCCGGTATATATTCCCATGAGGGGAGATAGGGGTTAAACGCCTGCTTTTTCATAGTGAACCTCCTTACTCTATTACAACCTTTATTTTTACTTCCCGCAATTTCTGATTCAAATCCTCCCCGGCCGACATCCCAAGCTCAGGAAAACCATCCCTGCGGAAATGCACCCGACGGATGCCGTCACATCTCAGATTCTGATCTAACCCGGTCTCTCCATGGTAGGCGATCATCAAATCCCCGTCTTCATCCTCAAAAAAGGAGTTATGCCCCGGGCCATATTCCCCTTCCACTGAATAAAAGGAAAGGACAGGAGCGCAGCGTTTGTTCCAGGCAGATATATCCAACAGGTCATCGCTCTCCCTGGCCGTAAAAAGCCCGAGAGCATAGGTATAGCTGTTTGCCGAGCCGCCTGAATACGTAAGATACACCATTCCATCCTTTACAAATGCATAAGGTCCTTCATTATTAATGGTTCCCGCCACATTTTCCCATCCATACAGCGGCCGGGAGAGAAGCAGAGGATCGCTCTTTAACTTCCAGGGTTCCTTCTCATCCGCCGCTGCAATATAAAGCATGGAGCCGGTGTCCAGCGCCGTTCCTATATGCTTTCGGTAAGACCATATCAGCCAGGAACCCCGAATTGTTTTCAGGTAAGTCATATCCAATGTGATTCCGTCTTCGGAAAGCCAGCTTCCATCTTTCCTTCTGACCCTGACGGGATCCTCCCAGCTCTCCTTATCTGTGATGGGACAGCCCTTTTTCAGTTTCATGAAATGGCACTGGGGTCCCCACACACGGCCGCTGACTGCAAACAAAAGGTAAAGCTCTCCTCCTATTACATGAAATTCCGGAGCCCAGAAGGTCTGAATCAGCTCACGGCTTTCATCCTCTGCCAGGATCAGATGCTCCGTTATCCCCTCCTCAAAGAGCTCCCTTACCGTGTCCGCTTCCCGAACATAAAGACCGACATCATCCATATTATCGTTGGTGGAAATATAATACCACTTTCCTTCCCACCGAAAGAGCACCGGATCCCCATATCCTTTTGCCAGCGGAAAGGGATAACTTTTATCCGCCACCCTTCCCTGCACTTCGCAGGTTCCCGGTGTCGAAAAGTCAATTCCCTCCTTCTCCCAGATGACTTTTTTGAGACTGGCAGAACCGTCCGAATATACCGCCGTTGCCCTTATTTCATCCAGTTCCCCAGCGGAATGAACCACTGCGCATTCCGGAACGGCTATCTTAGTGTTCACGACAGGGTTCCAGCGCTCTTTAGCCCGCGCCAGAATGTCTCCCTCAACTTCCACATACGCAGACGCCTCTCCGGAAATTCCCTCCTCTGCCCTCAGCTGCTCCACCGCTCCGATGTCGGTCAGACCGATATTTTCAAAGGAAATGAAATCTTCCGTTTTCCACAAAAGAAGCTTTCCCTCCGCGCTTTCATCCGGCTCTCCGTTTTCACTGACTCTGACCGCCGCAATCCCATATCCTCCCTCTTTTAAAGGAAAGACCTGCGGATGGCTCACACCTTTCGGACAGATCGTGTCATCCTCACGTATCTGAGCCTTTGCAAAAAGAATGCCATAGTTTTTGTTAAAAGGCTGAAAATCCTCACCGTCCCGGCTGCCAGCCATATGAATGCTTAAGGAAAGTCCTTCCGGATAGCAGTCCGCCTCCGGCTGTCTTGTGTATACTTTTATGTAGCCCTTATATTCTTTCATCACTCTGCCTCCAATACTGCTGCAATCACCTGAGCCTGGATTCTGGCAAGATAATCATTAGGGTGATTGAGCAGGTTCCCCGTCAAATCCGGATACCTCTTCTTCTTTTCCATCTCTTTCTGGATTCCCTGCACATTGGCAAGGGCAATGCCCTCACCGCACAGAGCCTTCAGGCTTTCTTCCTGCTCATCCTGGTGCGCCCAGAAGTGCAGCGGCTCAGTATTCGCAAGCCGGTTGGGAAGCGTAGTGGCAATCAGAAGAAACTCCGTCTTTGGAGAATCTTTTCTGATCTCCTTTATCAGACTTTCTACTCTCTTCCCATACTCTTTCCCATCGCATCGGTCATTCATTCCAAATCCCAGAATCGCCAGGTCAGGCTGATAACGGGAGACCCGCTCCCTGGCATGGGCAATTGCCCATTCCGTATCCATCCCGCTGGCGGAAGTATTATGAAACAGAACCGGTACCTGCCATTTTTTCTTTATCTGCCGCAGCACAAGAGCCGGCCAGAGGGGCTGTCCCGGCTTTAAACCATATTTACCGCTGCAATCCCAGCCGCAGCAGATACTGTCCCCGAATAAAACAATGCTGACCTCTTTCTTTTCCCTTATTTTTTCGGAAAGCCCCGGGAGATTTTTCATTGCTCCTTCCGGCGCCGATCCCTTCCAGCTCTCTGCAGCCCTATAAGTCACCGCAACCTGCCAGTCCGTTATAAACCGGGGATTTCCAATAGCGCATAAATTCAGATAACTGCCGTCCGTAGTCTCCACGGCGCCAAAATCCAGCCGGATTCCCTTTTCTTCCAAAGCTTCTTTCGCTTCCTGCTCTGTATGATGGAAAAAAAGCTCCCGGCCTGTGTGAGGGATCCTGCTTCCTGCAGGCAAAACCAGCTTATCCCCCTTAACCAGATAGTCGCGCCCCTGCTCATACACCGTTTCCCCACTGTAGCTTTCCACTCTCAAAACCTCCTCCGGGGGCAGCAGAAAAGGCGCTTTGCAGCATTCGCCTTCATCGATCATGGCAAAGGTTTCCCTGTAAATCTCCTCCCCCTTCCAAAAAGGACGCATCCATTCCTCCTTAAAAGAGTCCTTTTCCAGTTCTCTTACCACCTGCCGGCTCAGGAACCTGACAAAAGGAGATTCCTCCACATCAGCTGCCGCCCCGTTTGTGGTAAACACCATTTCCGTCGGTTGATCGTATGTATAAGGATTCCACTGCGGCATCGGCGTTCCATCCGCATCCGTTCCGTTGGGATCGCCATTTTTAATAAAGTTTGCCCAGTAATTGCACATCTGCCTGGCCAGGTCGTAATGCTTCCCTGTGAACGGCCTCCAGCATTTCGCCAGCGTCTCAAAGAAAAACCACAAATCCACGGAGTGAAAGCAACCGGGGTTATCCCATCCGGGAATCTCCGGAGCAAACTTATAGTAGTAGTAATTCTGCCCGCTTCCATCCTCATTCCGTTTTCCGAATACCCCTTTTATGGTACATTCCAGTCCAATTACCCTTCCATACTGTCCAATTTCAGCACTGGTCTTTGCTGCACTGGCCTTTGCTGCGCTGCCGTTTTCCCCCAGGCCTGTCTCCGTACTTACGGATTCCGCCTCCAGCAGCCTCAAAAACTCTCCCGACTGGCTCCCAAAAATGTTCTGTGCCTTTTCTTCCAGCCCGTCCCGCGTCCGCGCACTCAGAAAAGAGGGAAATTCATCCGCCGTATTGCCTGCCATCACAGATACATCCGCACATTTTCCCTGAATAAAAAGGGTTAGGGGATCGCCCACACAAAACTTCCCGTCTTCCACTGTGAACATGCGGGGAGCATTCCTGACATACTCCGCATATTTGTCCCGGATATAAATGGCATCCAGCTCCCTGGCCTCCTCCAAATCAGCCACTCCCAAAAAATCCAGGAAGTCCACGCCGTTTTCCTCTGCCTCCCAGAGCGGCCTGGGCACGCCTACGGAGTCTTCCCCATAGGGACTCCGTATCATCCCGCTCATGATCACCGCCCTCTTAAAAAGCCCGGCATTTCCGGGACAGGCCATCTGGCTCAGCACACTGCCGCCTCCGGCAGACTGCCCGGCAATCGTGATATTATCCGGATCGCCCCCAAAGGCTCTGATGTTGCGGATTACCCACTTAATCCCTGCCTGCTGGTCAAGACTGCCGAAATTGGCCGGTGCATCCGGCTGCTCCTGAGTAAGCTGTGGGTGCGCCATAAAGCCAAACACATTAACCCGGTAATTCACCGTCACAACCACAATCCCCCTGCGTGCCAGCCTTTCTCCGTCAAACTCCATCTCCGAGGGATATCCCCACTGGAGAGCTCCCCCAAAAAACCATACCAGTACCGGCTGCTTTTCCTCCGGCCCCTTTGCCCCTGTCCACACATTCAGATACAGGCAGTCCTCATCCATGGGAATCTCCGGATCCACATGCCATTCCCGGCAATAAATGTCCTCCCCAAGCCCCGGCGTGTCCTGAACCGCTATGGGTGCAAAACGGAAAGCATCCCGCACCCCTTCCCAGTTTTCACAGGGCTGAGGCGCCCGCCATCTGTTTTTCCCCACCGGAGGGGCTGCAAAGGGAATCCCCTTAAAGGCCGTAATTCTGGGATCTGCCGCTTCAATTCCCCTGACCCACCCGTTCTCTGTCTTTACCTTTCTTATCATATCCGTTCCTTTCCCTGTCCGTCTCTTTTTAGTTTAACGTTTTACCAATTAAGAAAATTATATATCTTATCCGGATTTCCTGTCAACATGAAACGCCGGCCAAAACACTTTGCTGTTTCAGCCGGCGTCATTTAAATCTTATGAACTGACTCCCGTTCTGTAAAAGTACAGGGAATCAAAATCTTCTCCGGTATTTCTTCCTGTGTCTCTTCCATCTGTTTTAATAAATAATCTGCTGACACACTTCCAATTTCCCTGAGAGGCAATGCCATGGTGGTCAATCCCGGGACAAAATACTCCGCGATATCCTGATTATCAAAACCGGCCACCGCAATGTCTCTCCCTGCCCTGAGACCCATCTCATCCAGGCAACGGTAAACCCCTCCTGCCATTCTGTCCGCCATACAAAAAACTGCAGTAATATCCTCCTTCAGCAGCTCCCTGGCCTCCTGATAGGCGCTGTTCTTCTCCCAGTCCGCATACCTGACCCAGGAAGGATTAAACAAAATCCGGTTTTCAAACAGAGCCTCCTGATATCCCTGAAGCCTCTGCTGCGTATGGATATTGTTTTCTTTTCCTCCTATTACTCCTATCTTCCTGTGTCCCTTGGATATCAGATAGTGAATCATCTCACAGGCGGATTTCTTATCATCTATTGCAACGGAAGGCACTCTCCTGTTATCTGTAAAAGCATAGGCCATCACAGCCGGCGTTTTGAACTCCTCCGAAAAACAATGAATCACTCTGGCATGGCCCGCAATATAAATGATACCGTCTACCCTGATTGACTCCAGTTCCTTAAGCGTAGGATCCAGGATCGAATGATAACTGCTTTCATTGTCGTACCAGGAATCGCTCCATCTGGCATACAGACGCAGGTTTTTTACAACGGCCCGGTATCCTTTTTCCTCACAGCGGCTCATGATTCCCTCCACTATTTCCGGCGTTGTAAACTGTGCAATATCCTCCGCTATAATCCCAATTGTCCTGGTCTTCTGGTTTCTCAGTCCCTGAGCGATATAATTGGGCCTGTACCCCCTCTTTTCCACGGTATCCAATACTCTCTGTCTGGTTTCTTCGCTGACCTTCGGCTTCCCGTTCAGAATATTTGACACTGTAGTGGGCGAAACCCTGCACTCTCTGGCAATTTCCTTTAATGTAACCATTTATGTTGTCCTTTTTGATGAAATATGATTTTCATGCCAATAATTATCCATTGTCCGATTTGCTCCTCATATCAAAATCCCAAATCCGCCAGCCACTCGCAGCACAATTCACCCCAATGGGTAACATGCGGGATATCCATACCAAGATCGTTCCTTCCGTCCGCCATGGCAAGGCCATGTACTCCCGGCTGGAAGATATGCAGCTCATAGGCAACTCCGGCATCCTGCAGCGCTTTTGCAAGGCACATGCCATGTCTTCCGTCATCACTCATGGTCTGCCAGATAAACATCGGCGGAGTATCATATGTAACATTCTTTTCAATTGCCAGATACATCCTGTCTTTATTGTTTGTCCCCATCAGAGGATCCCCCTCCTGGCCAAAGGGAGCCGGAAAAGATACGCCGCTCATGGCCCCATAGCCAATTACCGCCGCATCTACCCCTGAGGGACATCTCTCGATCACATCTTCGCTGTCCGGATTTCCGTTATCAGGATGGGTGGCACAGTTTCCCGAGAGCATTCCTCCGGCAGAAAATCCCATAGCCGCAATTTTTTCTCCCAGATTCCACTCCTTTGCCCTGCTCCTTAAGATACGGATTGCCCGCTGCATATCGGCAATGGCATCAAATCTGGTGTAAGGTATCAGGCGGTAGCTTAAAATCGCAACATTAAAACCGGCCTTCCAGAAATAATGCGAGACATTTACGCCCTCCGTTCCTGTCCTCCATGAAAAACCTCCGCCGTGCGCCACAAGAATCGTTCCTCTCACCTGCCTGTCCTGCGTGGGTACAAACACAAAATACGGCTCTTCCTGCAAAGGTGTTTTCTCCGCGTCAAACCCCGGCGCACCGTTTTCCCAAAGGTAAGTCTTGTGAAAAGGCTTAAGCGCCTGGTTCCAGACCTTCAGATTTCCTTCAACGTCCAGACTTCCATCTTCCCTGCGATGTCTCTCAATCGGGAAGATTGCCGCATTCGTTTCAACCGCCTGCGCCAAAAGCTCTGCGTTTTTTCTGTAAAGTTCCATCCTGTATGCCCTCCTGTCCCCTCTTATCATTGTAACATCCATTTCACTGCCGGTTCCAGATATTCATTCCAGAATTTCCAGTCATGAGTCCCCGGGCTTTCATGATAATCTACCCCTACGCCTTCCTTTTTCAGGAAATCATAAAAGCTCCGGTTATTTTCCAGTAAAAAGTCCTCCGTTCCGCAGGCCATAAAAACAGGCTGAATGGACTCTCCCCTCTCTTTGCGCTGTCTGACAATATATTCCGGATTATTTTCGCTCAATTCCAGCTCTTTGGGCTCGCCGAATGTGGCCTTGTAATAATCATAGTCAGCCACAGCATTGCCGGTGCCTTCTTTCATTTCCATAACCTCATGCACGATCAGCGCGGAGGAAAGAGCAGCAATCTTTGAATAATTCTCCGGGTACAAAAGCCCTGTGTGCAGGGCGCCAAATCCTCCCATGGATAAGCCCCCCACGAAGGTATCCTCAGCCTTCATGGCAATGCCGAAAGTCTTTTGCAGATACGCAATAAGTTCCTTACCCACAAACGTGGCATATGCCCTTCCGGTTCCCTTCTGATCCAGATAAAAGCTGTTTTCCCCTGACGGCATTACAATTGCCAGGTTATACATACCCGATATTTCCTGGACTCTGCAGCCTGTCAGCCAGTCATCACAGCTGCCGCTGTAGCCATGCAGCAGGACAAGGGTTTTCATCGGCCTTTTATAATTTTCGTTGTCCTGCATAACTGCCTCCTGAATATCATTCGGCAAAAGCATTTGTACTCTGGTGGGCCTGCATAAGGCCGTGCTGTAATACTGAAGTGTCAATAATGCCATATTTTTCCTCCTTCATTGACAGACACCCGGGCGGTGTCCTATTCTTTGCCCAAACTTAATCTAAGCAGCTGAAATTTTTCTGATCCATTTCCGTGCGGTCTCCTCAGATACGTTATAAGCTCTGATCATAGGGCTGCTGATTAATATGATAACACAGAAAGTCAAAATTCCAAAGACAATTCCCAGTCCCAATAATGCCGCATCCCTGCCGCCTGAGTAACATTAGTATCTACACATATACCGATGGTCAAACGATAAGCGGAATATGGAAAGACGGGGAACTGGTAGAATAATTGTGCCTCGAAACTTTAAAATAGAAGGGTGATCGCCATATGATCACCCTACACCTCTAAAACCGGAAGTTCAAGGCAAGCCTGGATTTCATCACATACAACGCGATCGTTTTCAAATATCTTTGCAAACAGGCGTTTCAATGTTTCCTGCGTTTCCTTTTGTAAAATCAAAGCAGCAGATTTTGGGGTGACGGCATATCCCGTCTCGGGGCCTACGCCAAGCGCACCCCATACCTTCCATCCGATACCATGTGTTTCATCATTTCCATCCTTGATGTACCGTGCAAAAAAAACATCGCTCAGCCGGCTGTGTATCTCTTTATCTGTACAGACATTGCACAGCAGGTTTTCGGCTCCGATGAAGCTTTCCGCGGCATGCCACCTTGCTTCAATCAGCACGCCGTTAATGCCGCACATCATACCGGCAGTGTCCATGGCGTTTTCCACCGTCACATGGTCAAGCGCATCCATAATCACGCTTTCAAGCGCCGTATGCTCCTCATAGGACAGAGCAGATGCGATGCGCTCCAGAAGCTCTTTGCAGGACATGCGGGGCGCAGTGTTGCCGGTAATAACAATGGCATCACGCAGCCTGGAATGCCAGTTATTGTCCAGAGCATGAAACTGTGAATCCAGGCCATATACGGTACCTGCGTCATAGCCCACTGCAAGAATCCATTCCATTTCGTTTTCTAACCGCAGCAGGGTTGGAAAACCAGTATCCAGAGCGCTTTTTATTGCCGGAAGCGCCTCTGCACCCATACCATTGAAGCGCAGGCAGGAAAATCCTGCGAACCGCGCAAGTGCATCAACAAAAGAATTATCCCAACGCCAGCCGCCTGGAAATCCCGGCAGCGTATGCGGATTCACGCTGTCATCCCACGGATAATCAAAACCAAACGCAAGTGTCGATGCCGTCAAAAGACAGTGGTAGATCGACAGCTGGTGGCGCTCCGGCAGATGATCGCCGCAGGAACTGCAATGGATACAATAGCGGCGGTTCGCCGAACACCAATATGGCGTTTCTTCCGTGTATCCATGTGCAATAACCAGCGCTGATGCAAGTGCCGCAGTGAAGCTGTCCGATTCTGCGTCCACCGGAAAAGGTACCTGATGTTCCAAGATTTTCTTCATGTATGATCCTCCCAATCCTGACTATGAGCCTCCCCATTCAGTTCAATAATATTCTCTGCATCCGGCTCACGGAAAGCCTCTGGCTGCTTTTTCCTGCTCCGCCACGGCCGCTTTCGATTTTCCAATCCAAATTCCTTTCGAATCCGTGCCATGCCCGATCTGCCTTGTAACCGCAATCGGCAGATCATTTCCCGCATATCTCCTGACAAGCGTTTCTATGGACGGCTCATACTTCTTCTCCTGCATCTCCGTGAAAGTACCCAGCAAAATCCCCGACACTTTCCGGAAAGCGCCAAGCTGTTCGAGCTGGCTTAAATACGACTCCATCAACTCGGCTGTCCCTCTATAACTTTCCAGCAGCAAGACTTTGCCCGCAAGCTCCGGCATATACTCTGTTCCGGCAAGCTTCAGAAAACATCTGATATTTCCACCCACCACGGTTCCCTGCAGATTTCTGTATTTCCCCGCCTGATGTCCTTTCGCAGGAGCCCAGTCATCTATCCGGAACAAATCATCACCGCCCGCTATGACACTGTTCCTGAAATCCGCAGTCTGCCTCTCTCCATACTCATAGATCAGGTTCCGTATCTGATACAGCACGGAGGCTTTTCCTGTCCTGGCATAAATCGCATTGATCACCGTTGTCAGGTCGCTATACCCCCAGAACGTTTTATCGCTGTCTGCGATCACCTCATAGTCCAGAAAGGGCAGCACGCCATTTGCCAGATCACCTCCGGAAATATCAAATATTCCCTTGATCCTGTCATCCCTGTAGAAATCCATAAGCGCCTTTGCCCGTTCCTGCCCTGTGCCGCTCGATCCTTTTTCTGTCACATAAATATGGTCACTAAGCACCGGCTGTAGACCAACAGACCTTAAGACTGCTTCCAAACGCTCGATCTTTCCCGCATATTCTCTTTTTTGTCCGTTTGAACAGCAGACGATCCCTACTTTTGCTCCTGTGTTTAACATTTCTCTCCTTAATTACAATTATTTTTATTAATTTTCCTCATATCAAAGCTGACAACATCCTTATTCAGGCTGCTTACACCTCTCTCATGGGTCACCAGCAATATCAATTGCTCCGAGCGTCTCTTTTCCAAGACCTCCAGCAGTCTCTGCCGCCTTTCCACATCCAGGGAGGCAAAGGCCTCGTCCAGAATCAGCATCTTCCTGCCGGACAGCAGGGCCCGCAAATTTACGATCTGCTGTCTCTGCCCGCCGGAAAGGGTCCGGCCTCCCGCTTCAATCACCGTATCAATTCCCTCCGGCAGCCTGCGGATAAAGTCCCCGGCCCCAAGCTCCCGGGCCAGCGCCATACACTCCTCCCGGCTTGTCTGTGTCTGCCCAAACACGATATTCTCATAGATACTCATATGGAACAGCTCCGGCTCCGCAGGGTTATAGACGCACCAGGGCACTGCGGCGCCCTCCCTTGCCTCTCCGTCCAGAAGCCATTTCACATGCAGTTTATGGGGTTCCTGCCAGGAGCCGGATGCCTGCTCCGGCTTTTCCTTTGCCCCCGCTTCCCTGCCCGCATCTCCATACAGCCCGCACAGGATCTTGCACAGCGTCGTCTTGCCGCTTCCGCTCTCCCCTATGAGGGCGCCGATCTCTCCCTTTTTCAGCTCCAGCTCCAGGCCCTGTAAGATTTCCGCATCCGGCCCATAGGAGAAAGAGACCTGCTTTACGGCAACGGCGCTTTCCGGCTCCGGCAGCGCCTCAGGTTCCGGCGGCGCTTCAATCTCCAGAATCCCGCCGATTCTCTCCCATGCGGCGATCCCCACCGCCACCTTTCCCATCCACCGAAAGACTACCTCCGCCGGCATGATCACCTGGCGCACCAGCACGATAAACACCAGGATATCCCCCCAGCTTACCTCCCCCCGGATGCCCTTGTAACCCATCAGGAGGATTGTGGCATACAGCACAAAGCTGCTGGTCAGGTTATAGGCCGAAAGCCTCCCCGCATCAATCAGCTCCGAACGGTAAACCGCATCGTTATATCTCTTTTTCTTTTCTCCCAGCAATGTGAGAATAAACTGCTCTGCCCCATAAGCCTTGACCGTACTCATCCCTTTGCATGAAGTCAGAACCGTCTCCGCAACCTCCCCGGCCGCGTCACGGGAACGCTTCCTGTATACCTTCTGCCTGGTTAAGATCTGCTGGTTCACGAAAGCCATAAACAGGGTAAAGCCCGCAATAATAAAGGCCGGAACCGGGCTGATGATCAGCATATAAACAAAGGTAGATAAAAACAGCAGCACGTTCAGCTCAATCCTGGAAAAAATAGAGTAAATCATATCCGCCCCCTGCTGGACGTCACCCCGGATCACCGCCTGAAGCTGCCCTGTCTTCTGCTTCTCATACTCGCTCCACGGGATACGGCAGAGATGCCCCATTAACCGACACCGGGTCTGCAGCGCCAGCTTTTCCGTCAGCCCCACACACAGCATGGAGCCTGCATACCGCATCACATAGGAGGAGCAGGCCACCGCAGCCCCCACAAAGGCCAGCCCCACCGCCTCGGAAAGCGGGACCCTTGCCTGCAGATGTTCCACGATATCCGAAATAAAAGAAGCGCTGTAGGTCCGTACCACCGCAAACCCGGCCAGCAGAAGGCTTGCCAGGGCCAGCATGGGCCATTCCTTTTTCAGAAAGTCCAGAAAGATCTCCGCGGATGTCTGCCGCCCTTTCACGGACGTTTTTTTCTGACCTGTCTTATTCATCCTGCATTCCTCCTTCCGCTGCCAGTCTGGGCTTCCTCAACCGTAACCTGCCCGCCTTCCACCGTAATCCGTTTATTCCATGCCAGAGAGCAGTCCCCGTGGGCCACCAGGATAATGGTGCTGTGCGCAAATTCCTCCTGCAAAAGCCGGAAAATGTTCGCCGCGTTCTCAGGGTCAATGTTTGCCGTGATCTCATCGCCCAAAAGGAAGATTTCCCCGTCCCCTCCTCTCCTTAAGGCCCTGGCTATGTTCACCCTCTGCTTTTCCCCCTGGGAAAGGTGGGACGCTTCCCGCTCAAGGCGGTCCTCCATCCGCAGCTTTCCAAGTGTTTCCCTGCACGCCTCCCGGTCAGGCTCTCCGCTCAGTTCGATATTCCTTGGCACGTCGCAGTGAAACAGGTCATTCTCCTGGGCAATCAGACGGTATTTCTCCCTAAGGGCCTTAAGAGAGAGTTCCGCTGTGGGCGTGCTTCCGTACAGGATCCTCCCGCTGTCCGGGTGGTACTGGCCGCTGAGCAGGTACAGAAGCGTGGATTTTCCTTCCCCGTTAGGCCCCTGCAGCAATACCCTGTCCCCCGGCTCCACCACAAAAGATACATTCTTAAGGATTTCCCGGGAGCTTCCATCCTTTCTCTGATAAGAAAAAGATACATTTTCCACCCGTATTTCCCCGGGCCTTAAGGCTTTTTCTTCCTCCGGGGACATGTCCCGTCCCCCTTCCAGCTCCGTCTCTTCATAAAGCCACCCAAGGGCGCCGATCGCGCTCAGCGCCGTATTCTTCTCCACCAACGTGCTCATGAACATGTTGATTCCCTTCACGAAATAATCCATGGCAATGGGATAGGCCAGAAAAAGGCCGAAGTCGATCCTTCCCCGGTAATACAAAATCCCGCCAATCCCGTAGACCAGCACATACTCCGCAAACTTAAGGGAACACCAGACAAACTCGCTCTGCCCGCTCCCCCACACCATCTTCCTGATACGGCTTTGGCAGGTTTCCTTTTCCCTGCCCAAAAGCTTTTCATTGAAATAATCCTGCTCCCGGTAGGTGCGCACTGTAAGCATATGGGAAAGGAACTCTACCAGAAAACCGTTGTTTTCCTTCACCACCTGGTTACAGGTATCCGCAACCCGCCTGGTCTGTTTCTCCGCAATGGTCAAAAGCAGCCGCAGGGCAAGATTGAATGCCACCACCACCAGCGTCAGCGGCATACTCAGATAACACATGTACAGCGTACACACAAGAAGGATCGCCGTGCTGGAACAGGTATCAAAAAAACAGGACACAGACCCCTCCACCGCGGATTCCGCATGGTCCGTTATCCCCGTCAGGTAATCCGGAATCTCATTTCTCTGGAAGCGCTTCCTCTGAAACCTCATAACCCTCTCCATCAGATCATTCTGCACGTTTTGAAGCGTTACGTTTGAAAAGGAAACCAGCCGCAGCTTAATCAGGGCTTCCACCAGAAGGGTGCCCGCTGTCACAAAAACCGCAAAGCCCACCACCAGCTTAAGCATGTCCCAGTTACCGGCCCCCACGGCATCCATTGCCTGGTTAAGCACCTCCGGCTGAGCCACCTGGAACAAAGCCTGCAGGGCATACAGCAGGAGCAGGATTGCAATCCTGCCCCTGGCAGCCCTGTCAGAATTTATGAGTCGAAATATCTTTTTCATACTGTCCTCCTGTCACTATTCCATAAACTGTCCCGATTATTTCCCTCTTTTACATATCTGAACCGCCGCGTAATTTTTCAGGAATATCAGGTGTATGAAATATATTTCTTTACATCTTCATCCGTTATAATAGAATACACTTTTGTGCCATACTTCTCCTCAAGCATTGCCGCCCCGATTTGTCCTGACAAACCATCATGAAACATTCTGTTTGCGATCACGATCACCGCCGCCACCTCTATCCTGGCAATTTTCATAAGCTCATCCAACCTCTGGGATATGGTCCGGCCTGACGCTATCACATCATCAATGATAACGACCCTGTCACCGTCTTTTAAGGTATAGCCGCACAGAGAGCGTCCCCTGCTGTCCTTTACCTTTCTGTCATGGCAGTAGTGAACCGTCAATCCATACTTTTGAAACAGGGCATATGCTGTCGCTGCTGAAAAAGATATCCCGTGATAGGCCAGTCCCATAATGGTATTAAATTCAATATGGTTTTCCCGGATACAGTCTGCAAAGTGTTCCCCGATCTTTGCTATCTGAGCATTTGTGACAAACTTCTCCGAATCAATATAATAGGATGGCGCCGCTCCGGATTTCAGAGTACAATCCTTCCACTGTAAAATGCCGTTCCCGATCATAAATTTTACAAACCGCTCTTTGTTCGTCAGCGCATTCAGCTTATAATCCATAAGCTCATCGATTGATACTCCAAAAAAATCCGCAAGCAGGGGCAGACAGGAAATATCCGGCAATGCGGTCTGATTTTCCCATTTGCTGACGGCCTGCCCGGATATATGCAATTGTTCTGCGAGCTGCTCCTGGGTGATGCCCCGGTTTAATCGAAGCTGTTTTATGTTATTTCCAAGTGACATCGTGTTCCTCCTGTTTTCTTCTTTGTCTGTTTTTATTTTCTGAGGAGCGCTTCTCTTAGTTAAATAATACACGATGCATTTTTTACAGGCAACCATCTGACAAGAGACTGTTTCTCAACTGTCAGTTGGAAAATCAATGTCTAATTATTTTCTGGTTCCCTGTAGACCAGACGTGCTTCTCTTTTGTCGCTGATCTGGTATTCTGCGCCATAACGCCCACAAGCGCATGGGGAACATAGGGCTCTTCCAGATATGCGGTTTCTTCTTCCGAAAGGATCAGATCCACTGCTTTCGCCGCCCCTTCAATATGGTGCAGCTTTGTCGCACCGACAACCGGAGCCGTCACCTTTTGAAGAAGCCACGCAAGAGAAACCTCTGTCATGGATACCCCGTGTTTTGCGGCAAGCTCCGTAACGCGTCCGATGATCACGCTGTCCTGCTCTGCGGTGGTATCATATTTGAGTTTCGCATAGCTGTCTTCTTCCAGACGCTTTGAAGTCTCTCCGGGAGCCTTCGACAGACGCCCGCCTGCCAGTGCGCTGTAAGGCGTCATTGCTATGTTATCCTCTGCGCACAGCTTTGCCATCTCCCGTTCCTCCTCCCGGAAGATCAGATTGTAATGCCCCTGAATGGAGACAAATTCTGCAAAGCCTTCCCGCTGAGCCAGCGCGTTCGCTTTCGCAAGCTGCCATGCAAAGCAGTTGGAAATGCCGATATACCTTGCCTTTCCCGCCTTAACGATATTATTTAAACCTTCCATGATATCATAGAGCGGGGTCTGGTAATCCCACATATGATAAATGTATAAATCCACATAATCCATGCCGAGGTTTGCAAGGCTTTTATCCACCATCCGCGCAATATGCCGCTGTCCTGTGATTCCTGCCGCAATGTCATCCTGTGTGCGGGGAAGGAATTTGGTGGCCACAACCACTTCGTCCCGCTTTGCAAAATCTTTTAATGCCCTGCCCACATACTGCTCGCTGGTTCCGCTCTGGTAGCCGATGGCCGTATCAAAGAAATTGACGCCAAGCTCCAGCCCCCGCTTTATGATCTCGCGGGAATGCTCCTCGTCAAGCGTCCAGGAATGCTGCCCGTTTGCCGCATCCCCAAACCCCATGCATCCCATACAGATACGGGATACGTTTAAATCCGAATTTCCTAATTTTGTATACTTCATATTCATCCACCCTTTCCCACCATCATACGCCCAATAATTTTTTCACCTCGGCGTATGTGATCTCATAAATCGACATATACACATAATTCACCTTCGCCTGCGCCATTGCCTCCCTCTGTTTTTCTGTCACCACCGTATAGGGGTAAATGCCAAACATAAACGGAAAAAAGGAGAATATAAAATTCTGCTTATCCTGAACCGTCATTTCCGGGAAGAACTTATCCAGGCAGTTCCTGACCTCCGCCAGCGACTGCCCATATACTGCCTTGAACTCAATCAGACGTTCTATCCGGCTGTTGTCCTCCATATCATAGTGATTCATTGACATGATCTTCAGCAGGTTCTTTCTCTCTTCCAGCGAACGGGCCAGCGCATCCGCAAATTCCGCCCCTGTCATCCTTTCATGCTCCGCCCGGATCTGTTTCAGCCTGCAGATCCACAGTTCATACTCCCTTTGCAGCAGTGCCAGAAAGATCTCTTCCTTTGTCTGGAAGTAATTGTAGATGGAAGTGCGGGTAAATGTAGTGGCGTTTCCAATTTCCTTGATGGTTATATCTTTGAAGCTCATGGTCTTATACAGCTCCGCGCAGGCTGTTATGATCTCTTCTTTTCTTGCCGCTGTCAGTTCTTCTGATCCTTTTGGCATCTCTTACCTCTTTCTCCTGTTTTTTCTGACATTATGTCAATATATAAATTGTACTTTAACGCTGACACAGTGTCAATATAGTTTTAAAAAAATCAGTCTGTTTCTTTATGTGTCCTGTTTTCCTTCCTCCGGCGGCAGCCGGGAAACAAGGGGCAGTACGCTCCGCGAACTGTAGACGTTAATCCCTTGTCTCTGGATACCCTCCCAGACCCGTTCCAGCCCCGGTTTTCCATGTTTCCGCGGCGTTCCCCCGGCAGGGCATACAGGATGCACACTCATCAGCCGGGTATCAATCCGGGCAGGCTATGAAGTTGTCAAGGTTCAATGAAAGGGAATTTTGATGAATTGAAATGAGATTTATTTACCCGCTTTTCGGAATTGTGCGACAGATAAAAATAGATTATAATTACACTTACAGCAGGGATTTGTGAGGAAGTATAAATGGATATAGACTTATATTATCAGGAAAAAGGAAATAAAGAACCGTTTATCCTTTTGCATGGGAATGGAGAAGATGGTTCCTATTTCAGGAACCAGATAGATTATTTTAGCGGCAGGTACAGGGTGATCGCTTTAGATACAAGAGGCCATGGTAAATCACCAAGGGGCACTGCCCCCTTTACTATAGAACAGTTTTCCCATGGCTTATACGTTTTTATGGAAAGTCTTGAAATTTCATGTGCAATTATTTTGGGGTTTTCAGAATTCAACAAAGCGGTGGAAGGCTTTTTGAAAACCATTCCATAAACCATAATTTTAGGAGGCATTTCAATGCAGATCTATTATTTTTCACGTACCGGAAGAAGCAAGGCAGTTGCTGAGCAGATCGCATCCCGTTACCATACCACAGCAAGGATGATCGACGATCACAGGAACTGGAATGGAAAAGTGAATTACCTGAAAGCCGGGGCAATGGCCTGCAGCGGAAAAACCAGTTATTTTCCCTTATTGAACAGCAGGAAAAAGTACAAATTCTTTCCTATCTTCTCTCTAACTATAATGACGGGCGCAGAAAAAATTTCTTCTGTATAGCTGTCAATTTATTGGAGCTGTCAGAGATACGCGAAGCGATAAATCAAATACAATCCAATGACGGATTGGCCTCATTGCCATTTAAGGAACAATGTTTGTATGTGGCAGAGGTGTTCCAAAAGGCGGCTGACAGAAAAAATATAAAGCTAAAACTTATCAAGAAGAAGTAGATTACCATTCCAAACTAAAATTGTACAAATTGAAAACTGGAGAAAAGCTGATGTTAATGTTAATCATCGAAGGTATCGTGTTATGCTTTGTACGGCTCGAACCTACAACAACTCGGTTAACAGCCGAGTGCTCTACCATTGTATGATATGCAACCGGACTTTATCTCTTTAACTTTATTTTCTATCATTGCTGTTCTGCAGCCATCTTTGCAATACAGTTTCCAGTCTCTTAAAATCACAGCAGCGTCTTTTTAAAAAACCACTCGCTTTATCAGACTGCATCATTACATACAACTTATTCGCCTTTTTTATAATGGCATCCTGATTGTACTGACACCAATCCAGTTGTTTTGCCGCCATTTTCTTATAGTTCCTTGTTGCAGCATCATCTTTTCCGGCAATTCGAAGATTCAGGGGAGCAATGCAGCTCTCATCCACAGGGATCATGTTGTTAAAATTCAAAACACCAATTAGTTTCTCCCCATCCAAAATCTTTGTGAAATCCACATCGTTCTTCATAGATTGATGTTTTGCTTTTGGAGAGCTCAACGGAACACAATATTTCTGTTCACCACATACGATCACAATTCCCACAAAAGGTCTTGTTTCTTTCGCAATTTGAGGAGATACCGACATAACGTGGTCATCTTCCTTTGCCAGATTCCGTATGTATTTTATGTCTATGAGATATAAGTTCAACCTTCTCTGTTCCATAGTCATTCTCACGTAAAATGTTATTTGCCATCCTTTCTTCCGGGATCGGATAGGGGAGATTTGACCCTCCCCTTCCACACCACGTAGCGTACCGTTCGGTACTACGCGGTTCAATAGTTT
>ERZ808046.506-NODE-506-length-32277-cov-15.847981_pt1 | contig 32277 bp, 26 predicted proteins | sample MGYA00380196_ERZ808046 | MGnify/ENA primary metagenome ERZ808046 (study PRJEB31490, sample SAMN06133421) | mouse gut metagenome | isolation source: Z6_2 | host: mice | place: China: Chengdu | collected 2015-05 ...
GGCTCCATAGAGGATATCCAGTACAGGACGGATTATGATAAATGGGAACCCGGAAAAAAGGTCAGGATAGAAATTACAGTACAGGCGGATGAGGGGAGATACTTTCCCGTATCCCTTAATCGTTCCCAGTGCAGGGTGACGGGAGCAGATTTTGTTTCAGCTCGTTCTCTGGAGGACAAACGGCTTCAGATAAAGGTGGATTATAAGCCGGTTACAGTTCTGGGAGAGACGGAACGGGCCGGATGGTTTACTAACTCCAAAAAGAGGGCTACATGGAAGTCTGTGAAATATGCGCCAGGGTACTCCTTGGTACTTTATGGAGACGATAAAGTTGTGAAACGTATGAATGTGGAAACCAACAGCGCGGATCTTTCAGATTTTATGAAGGATATGGACAAAACATATTATTATGAGGTCAAGGCTGTTCCGGTCACTTCGGAGGAAAAAAAATATTTAAAGGAAGGGCAGTTCGTAACCTCCACATCCCAGGAATTCGACTGGGAGGATCTTGAGGAGGAGGAAGAAAAAAAGCAGACCCCCGGGGATGGCGGGGAAATCCGGGGGGATTCCTACATTATGCCTGACGGGAGCCGTGCGAAAGATACCTGGAAAAAGATTTCGGGGAAGTGGTATTACTTTGACCGGGATGGAGTCCGGGTTAAGGGCTGGTTTCAGACCGGAGGCAGGTGGTACTACATGGACCAGAGCGGTGTCATGTGTACAGGCTGGGTTTCACCGGATGGACATTCCTGGTATTTCCTGGATGAAAACGGAGAGATGCAGACAGGCTGGGTGGAGCCAACCCCCGGTTCCTGGTATTATTTAAGAGAGGACGGCCTGATGCAGACAGGCTGGGCGCAGCCAACCTCCGGGACCTGGTATTATTTAAGAGAAGATGGTCTGATGCAGAAGGGATGGCTGCAGGTCGGAGAACACTGGTATTATTTCAGAGATAACGGGACCATGGCTGTCAATACGGTTGTGGATGGATGGCAGATAGAAGCGGATGGTATTGCTTATCGGATTTCATAAGAGGAGGTTTTGTTGTTATGGAATTTATTTCAAATGTGGCGGAGGCCGAGGAGCTTCTTTTAAAGACGGGAGGAAACCGCAGCCTTAAAAGCAGTGACAGCGAATTTGGAAATATATTTAAAAACAGTGCAAAGAGTATGGATATGGATGCCATCTTTGAGCAAGCCGGAAAGACGTTCGGGGTATCCCCGAAGCTTCTGCGGGCAGTGGCAAAGCAGGAGTCCGGCTTTAACCCCAATGCGGTGTCAAAAGCGGGAGCTGTGGGTGTGATGCAGCTGATGCCGGGGACCGCGAAAAACCTGGGCGTCACAGACCCCTATGACCCATGGCAGAATATTATGGGAGGAGCCAAATATTTAAAAGAACAACTGAATCGTTTTCAGAATGTGGAGCTGGCGCTGGCCGCTTATAATGCAGGGCCGGGAGCCGTACAGAAATATGGAGGCATACCGCCTTATGAAGAAACGCAGAATTATGTGAAAAAAGTAATGGGATATATGGGAGAATCCGGAGAGTCTCTGGCGGCAAACCGAAGCGTGAGCATCCCGTATTCCGCCCTGGGGGGGAATAACACTTATCTGGCTGCTTCGTCCGCATACGGAGGACTGGGCGGAAGCGGGCTGTTTACGACTCAGGGACTTCTTGAGAGCCTGTCTGTGCGCCAGGAGGGAGACGACATTGTTATGGATAAAGAGAGCTTTGTGAATCTGATTCAGATTCTTCGCATACAGATGATGATGGAATCAGGAAGCCAAATCGGAATGATGGAGATTTAGATAAGATGGGAATAAATAAAAAAGATGAGATTTTGAAGGACTGCAGCCGGTGCGGTGTCTATAATCACAAGGGGAAACGCCTTGCTGAAGCCAGAGTGGTACATACAGGTAATAAAATCAGCCTTTATTTTTCGGAATTTAATCTTTCGGACGGACGGTTTAAAACGAGAGTGGATTTTTTCGATGAACGGCGCGGGATGGTTATGACATTGAGTGAGGTTGTCATACGCAGGAATCCGGCATTCCCGGAAGAAGATGAGCCATGGATCGGTGAATGCGAGATTCTGGATGTAAAGCAGGTGGTGCAGCGGCAGAAGGATATCCGGGTAAAGGTTGATATGGATATGAAGTTCAGAAGATGCAGTGACGGGACTGAGTTTTTTGGAACAATTGGGAATTTATCAGCCGGCGGCCTTTATGTGATAACAAAGGTTGCGCTGTTAAAGGGGGAGCGGATTGGTTTTTCCTATAATTTCCGGACTCTGGAGCGTCCCTTTGAAGCCGAAGTGCTTCGGGTAGGGCAGGCCGGAGAAAAAGGGTATGGGTATGGCTGCCGCTTTTTAGGCCTGACGGATGGAGGAGAAGCGGCAATCCGCGGTTTTGTATACAAGAAACAGAAAGAAAAAGGCGCTGAGAAGGCATGAAAATCAATCTTGTAATGATTATGAAAAATGAAGAACGCTCTCTGGAACGCTGCCTTAAGCAGGCCAGGGAGGTTGTTGATGAGATTGTCATAGCCGATACGGGCTCCACGGACCGCTCCGTTGAAATTGCGGAAAAATTCGGGGCAAAGGTTTGGAAATATGAATGGAGCGATGATTTTGCGGCTGCCAGAAATTTTGCACTGGAACATTCTGAGGCGGAATGGAATCTTATACTGGACGCGGATGAGTATTTGCTGCCCTGCCGCAGAGAAGAGCTGGAACGAAAGATTCAGGAGTATTCCAATAAATATGGAAGACGCTGGATCGGCAGCCTTCTTCGCAGGGACTTCTGGAAGGAGGAGGGAAGGACGGAGAGCAGTCTGACCTGCCTCCCCAGGTTTCTTCCCAAAGGGGTCCGTTATTTCGGCATCATTCACGAGCAGCCGGAAGAGACGGGGCCCTTTTTAAAACTCCCCCTGGAAGCAGAGCATGACGGGTATTTATATGCAGATAAGAGCGGACGGAACCTGGGATATTTAAAAAAAGCGGTAGAGCGTTATCCGGAGGATATGTATTACCGGTTTCAAATGGCAGTTACGCTGCGGAATGCAAAGAAACCTCTGGAAAGTCTTGAATGGTTCCGGCAGTTTTATGAGAGCGGAGACAGAAAATCCGGATATTGGCCGGAGGGTGTGGTTTCTTATTTATACGCTCTGATGGAGTCAGAAACCCAGGAGGGATTAAGCGAGGCACTGGAGATTGTAAACAGGGAACAGGCGTATTTGAAGGACAGGGCAGATTTTTGGTTTGTATGCGGCTTATTTTATATGAAACTGGTACTTTCTGATATTTCGCGATATCTTGAATTTTTACCCCAAATTGAGGAGAGCTTTCTGAAATGTCTCCGGATTGGTGAGCATCCGGGCTGCGTGGCTGGCACCGGTTCTTTTAAGGCGGCGTACAATCTGGCTCTGTGGTATGAGGTATCAGGACAAACGGAGAAAGCAGTAAAGTATTATAAGGACGCCGCGGAAAGCTTTGAGCCTGCAAGAGAACGTCTTGAAAAACTTATCACTTAAAAAAACTTATCTTTTTGGCAAAAACGCCGAAATTAAATTATAAAGAGAAATAAAGCCGTGCAGAAAGGAGAAGGAATTGATGCAGGTACGAAATAATATAGCATCCATAAATTCATCCAGGAATCAGGGAATCACAAAAAGCAAGCTGAATAAGACCCTGGAAAAGCTGTCCTCTGGTTATAAGATCAACCGCGCCGGAGATGACGCGGCAGGGCTTGCCATATCAGAGTTAATGCGGAGCCAGATTGCCGGACTGGATCAGGCTATGCGGAATAATAACGATGGTATCAGTATGACGAATACCGGAGAAGGCGCACTCCAGGAAATTCATTCCATGCTTCACAGAATGAAAACTTTGGCCATTGAGGCTGCGAACGGTACGTATGATTCGGTTGCAAGAGCAAATGTTGATATGGAGCGTCAGACACTTCTGGAAGAAATTGACCGTATCAGCCAGTCGACGGACTTTGCGGGAATTCCTTTGTTTGGAGAGGCAAAAGAGGGAGAAATTGATGAGAAGTGGATCCCCCCGGAGCTGCGGGATCAGATCGAGCTTCAGATTGGTCATTCATCAAAAGAAGTTTTGGATGTGGGGCGGTATTATATGGGGAGCAAGGAATTGCTTTTGGATAATACCAGTTTCCGCACCAGGGAGTCCGCCAATGCTGCTGTGGATGTAATTGATACGGCAATCTCCGCAGTGACGAAGGTAAGGTCAGATTTTGGAGCTGCCTATACCCATCTGATGCATACCAATAACAATCTGGGAGTGACAAAGGAGAATATGACGGCCGCGGAGAGTGGGATACGCGATACAAATATGGCGGAGTACTTTACAGAGCTTACTACACAAAATATTGTGCTTCAGGCTTCCAACGCCATGCTCTCCCATGCAAATAACCTGCCGGACCTTACACTCCAGCTTCTCAGGGGGTAAGTACGTGGAGAAAATGTGAGCTGTATCTCTCCGGTATATCAACCAAATACCCAGAAGGTTCCCTTGCCCTGAAGCGGCAGGGATTCACCGTGAGGATGGCTGAAATGCTCTTCCTGTTATAAAGAGCAGATACAGGCTGGCCAGAGCAGTATGGAAGCTGTACTGGCCGGCTTTTCAACCTTATTGCCTTTCTCTCTTATGTTTTTTGGCAAAATGCCGATAAATATATAGAGAAATAGAGTGAAAAAGTAAACCAGAATTAGAGGAAAGAAGGGAATAGAAAATGGCAAGTATATCTGGAGCAACAAATAGTTTGGGAAATACAACTTTAAGAGGATATGGCGGTCTCAGCTCCGGTATTGACCGGGATTCCATCATCGAGCAGATGACGTTAAAAACTCAGACCAAGATCACAAGCCAGCAAAAGAGTATGACGAGCCTTGGCTGGAAGCAGGAAGCTTACCGGTCTGTCAGCGGAAAAATTCTGGATCTTCAGGATAATTATTTTTCGTACAGTAGCGGTTTTAACTTAAAGGACGCTTCCGTGTTTGCAAAAAACAGAGTGTCCGTATTGGGTAATTCAGATGCAACGAAGTTCGTATCAGCCAGTGGAAGCTCCAATATGATAAATTATCTGTCCCTGTTAGGCGTGAAGCAGACGGCATCTTCCACTACACTACTGTCAGCCGGGAAAGGGACTGCGAGTATCAAAACAGGAATCACAGCAGACAGTCTTACAAATGAAGTTTATAAAACCTCCAATTTAGAAGGAGCTAAGCTGGAGTTCGGTGTCTACGGGACAGATGGCAAATTCAGATCCGCCGGAACCTTTACATTTCCGGCTTCCTATAAGGAGAAAGACGCGAATGGAAAGGATGTTACCGTAACACTTGACTATACCTCAGATATGAATGCGGTAAACAGCAAAACGGGAAAGACATTCGGAGCGGAACTGGCGGAGGGGCTTAATAAGGCTCTGGCCCAGTCCAACATCAAATCCGGGGATGCTAAGCTTTCTAATGTGGTAGAGTTCGAGTATGATAATAACGGCGTTATGAAATTGCGGAATAAAAGCGACAGCAATAAGACCGATCTGGTTATTCGCTCTACCTCCAGTGCTTTAACGGCCTTGGGTTATAATAAAGTTTCTGAGGATGGAACGGAAAAGGATACCACCAAGGGAATCAGCCTGGATATGTTGGGAAACAATCAGAAAAAATTTGTGGAGACTTACGCGAAAAGTCAGAACATGGTTGACTTCCTGAAGGGGAAAAAGCTGTCCTTTAGTTTTGGAGGACAGACCAAGCAGATTGAGTTAGTAAAATCTGGTGATACGATTAACAGTCTGGATAATCTTAAGGAAAATATTCAGGAACGTCTGAACCAGGCATTTGGAACAGGTAATATTACGGTGGAGAACAACGGTGGCAGTTTGGAATTTAAGGTCCCAGACGAGAACACGAACCAGACGCTTACGATTACCTCCAGTGACACAGACGTAAGAAGAATACTGGGCATTGGAAAGGGAGCTAGCAATAAGCTGAGCACAGAGAGCAGTATCAGCGATAATATTGGTAAACTGTTTAAGGACAAAACGGATGCGGATGAGTTTCTTGAGGAATTGAATAAAAATGGTCTGGTAATTAACGGTGTTAAAATCGAGGGAGTGACGGCCGATACCTCCATTAGCTCCATGATGGATAAGATCAATGCAAATGAAGAAGCCGGTGTGAAGGTTTCCTACCTCTCAGGCTCCAATCAGTTTGTTATGATTACATCGGAAACCGGAAAGGGGAGACAGATTACCCTAAATAGAGCTTCCAAGATGCTATTTGGCGCCAAGATAGAAGGGGAGGGGTATGTGGACAGCAACTTTCAGGAAAAGGGTGACCCACAATGGGCGGATGGCAGCAGTCTGGAACGTGGAAAGAACGCTGAGGTGCTTGTAAGCTATGGAAACGGCATCAAGACTCTTGTGGAAAGTTCTTCCAATACCTTTGATCTGGACGGCATGAAGGTTACAGTTTCCGGTACTTTTGGAGGTGTGGAGAAAGATGGTAGTTCGTGGACTTCCGATAGCTCTATGGCGGTAACCTTCAGCTCCGAGGCAGACGTGGACGGCGTGACCGAGCAGGTCAAAAAATTCTTTGAAGAATACAACGCAATGATTACAGAGGTTAATACACAGATTACCACCAGGCCGGATTCTTCCTACGGTCCGCTGACAGATGCCCAAAAGGCTGAAATGACAGAGACTTCCATTGAAAACTGGGAGAAAAAGGCGAAGCAGGGAATTTTGTTCAATGATGCCACTATGCGCTCTTTAAGCTCTGACCTTCAGTCTGTGATGACGAAGATGTTAAGCAGCGGAATCAGTTATCAGGATCTGGAAGAGATGGGAATTACCATGTCGGACGATTATCTGGATGGCGGAACCATATCTTTTAACGAAGAAAAATTCAAGGCAGCCATGGCAAGTGATCCGGATAAAGTAGCAGAAGTGTTCGCGGGCAACGGCACATCAAAGGGCCTGACAGGGATCGTGGAGGACACGCTGATCGGTTATGCCTGCAGATACAGAAGCCAGAACGGAGACTCCTACGGCCGTTTGATTGAGGAGGCTGGTTCGGAGAAGCTTCCACTTTCCGTGATGGATAATCAGATATACAAACAGTTAAAGGAAATGGAGACACTTCTGGACAAATATAGAACCCAGCTTTCCACAGAACAGGACCGCTATATAAAGCAGTTTACCACAATGGAAACGTTGATTAACAAGATGAACAGCCAGTCCAGCTACCTGAGCCAGCTTTCGTAGTGTAGAATTGGTTTTTGGCAGAAGGAGAAATCATTGAATATCTATCAAAAATATAAAGAAGACAGCATCTATTCCATGAGCAGCTCAGAATTACTTGATTTGTTGTATGAAGAGGCGATTGGACGTTTGCGAAAAGCCGAACTGGCTTTGGAAGACAAGGAGTATGCGTTGTTTGACGACTGTCTGAGACGCACTTCCAAAATTGTCCGGTACTTGATTGATATTTTGGATATGAGGCAGCCCATCAGTTATGATCTTCGGCGGATTTATGATTATTTAATACTGGATCTCAGTAAAATAAAGGCAGGCCGGGAACGGGAGCGAAAGGAAATTGCAAGAATCAGCCATATACTTAGTGAGCTGAGGGAGGCGTTTCAGCAGGCCGCCCGGAAAGTAAACGAGGAACGTATGCTAAGCAGGAGCGAGGGGCGGGGATAAGCAGATATGGAACTGGATTTGGAACAGATGCTGATTCTGCTGCAGAGACGGTATAACTCCCTGAGGGAATTGAAACGGCTTACAAATGATTTACAGGATGCTGTCTCACGGGAGGATGCCGTATCGGCTGACCTGATTCTCCAGATGCGTGCGGATGAGATGGATAATACAGAAGCCTGCCTGGAGATGATCTGGAAGATGGCCGAAGGCGGACAAAAAGAAAACGAGGAGATTCACAGGCTTATGTCCAGGGAGTTCCTTTTGATGGAGGAAGGCGTAAGCCAGGAGGAAACGGAAATTCTCAATCTCAGAAAAAAGACAGCGACTCTCATTAAGGAGATACAGGAGACGGACAGACGGCTGAATAAGAGAGCGGCTGGTGCAAAGTCGTTTTATAAGTAAAGTATTTGTAATGTATAAAGCGCCTTTTAAGGGCTTTATAAATATTTTGGAAAGGAGGAAGATATATGACAGTAAATGGAATATCAGGCAGTTATTACCAGTATCAGAACACCCTGAATATGCTTCAGCTGTCCAGTGCGAGACAGTCGTCCCGTTACCAGGCAGTGGAGCCGGTACAACAGGTAACCTCTGCAACTTACAGCAGCAGTGTACAGAATTTTCTGAGTAATTATCAGAAGGAGCTTACATCGCTGGAAAGCACGGCTTCTAAGCTGATGGAAAACAGCAGCAAAAATGTATTCAATGATTTCCAGGTAGAATCCACCAACCGCGATGTAGCCGATGTTTCTGCAACATATAAGCTTAAGGGAGACACAGACATCAGTCTGGATGTTCAGACCCTGGCTCAGAAGCAGCAAAATACCAGTACAGCTCATTTCGGAGCGGAGCAGGTGGCCGCCGGGGATGATATGAATTTCGACATTCTGGCTTCTGATGGAAAGCGCATCTCTGTTACCGTTGGAAGCATGAATGAAAATGGTACGGCAAAAACCTATCATCAGATGTATCAGGAGGCAGCCGCATCAATTAATGCTCAGGCAGGAAAGAGCGCGAGAGCGTCTGTGGCCAATGTTGACGGTAAGGTCTCTTTGGTTCTCACTTCAGGAAAAGAAGGAGAAGCCGGAGGATTTACAGTCAGCGGAGAAACCGGTGCTGCGTCAGGTATTGAAAATGCAGCTGTTCAGGCACAGGATGCAGTATATAGTGTGACCGAAAATGGAGTTACCACCACATACCAGTCCGCATCAAACAAAATCAGTCTGGATTACGGCAGAATAGAGGCCCAGCTGAAGCAAACCGGTGAAAGCACGATTTATACGGGAATTGATGAGGATAAGGTGGTATCCGCAGTAAAAGATCTAGTAAGCGGATATAATTCCGTTCAGTCTCTGCTCGCAGGGAATGCAGACCGCGGAATTGGCGCAGCAGCTCATGCACAGGCCTTTGGCAGAGGCATGGCTGCTGAGAAGACACTGAATGCAGTTGGAATTTCCTATAATAAGGATGGAAAACTGGAGCTTGATGAAGATAAGCTGAAGGAAGCTCTGGAAAAAGATTTCAATGGGACGAAAGAGATTCTGGGCGGCCAGTTCGGTATTGCTGAAAAGGTTGCGGCCCGTACAGATACGGCTCTTTCTGATTCTGTACAGCGGATTGTAAGTAATGATTTAGGCGGCTCGACAACGTCCTCGACATCTACAACATCCACAAGTCAGAGTCAGGGCTATGATCGTTCTGGTTATCAGAGTTTCTACAACTTTGTCAGGAGCGGTCCCTATAATTTAGGAAATTATTATGCAGTAGGTTTACTGCTGAATACATTGGCATAGCTGATGGAATAACGGGTATCTTTTATGGATACCCGTTATTTTTTTACCTAACGAACAGCTATCTTTTGTTCCAAATTATGTGTAACAATTCAGCCTTGCATCTTCTTGCCTGCGTACCGCGGACAAGAAGCTCCGGGCGTCCGCCCTATGAAGATTCAGAGTAAAAAACGTTTACGAAAACAAGTTTTCAACACGTTTTTTACTCTGAATCTTCGCACGGCTGAATTGTTACAATTATGTCAGCATGTTAGTGAAAAAAGATGGAAAAATTCAGCACTTTACTTTATAATAGATTTAAAAAGAAAATTACAGGCCTAAAGCAGCAGTATCCGCAGCGCTTGAAGTTTTACGGCGGAGGCCGCATGTTCGGGACAGATGACGGGGGAGAAACGATGGCACAAAAAAAGAACAGACATGAGCTCCTGTATCCGCTGGGAGTAACGCCGATGGCAGATGAGATAAAAATTCTTGTGAGAGCAGAGGGAGAGGATGTGAAGCTTCTGCTGTTTAAAAAAGGGGAGGAAGAGGCCGAAGAGGTGATCGCCTTTAAGCAAGAGGACAGGATCGGGGATGTATGGTCCATGACTCTTAAGGGGTATGATCTTAAAAATATGGAATATGGATTCGAGGCGAATGGGAGCTGGTTTGCAGACCCTTGTGCCAGAGCAGTCACAGGATGGGAGAAATGGGGCGATTTCTCCAGGACAGAGAAAAGAGTGAAAGCCCGTCTGGTAACCGATGATTTTAGTTGGGAAGGTGATAAAAGACCGGAAATTCCTTACGCGGAAACAATAATTTATCGTCTCCATGTCAGGGGATTCACGAAGCATCCGTCGTCCAGGGTGAAGGCCAGGGGGACGTTCATGGGAGTGATGGAGAAAATTCCGTATTTAAAAGAGCTGGGAGTTACAGCAGTGGAGCTTATGCCGGTGACGGAATTTAATGAGATCATGATGACAGAATCCATGGACCAGATCCCGGGGCAGGAGCAGAGGCCGACAGGACGTCTTAACTACTGGGGTTATGGGCCGTCTTTTCTCTATGCGGTAAAGGCGGCTTATGGCACAGGGCGAAAAAAGCCGGAAACGGAATTTAAAATGCTGGTAAAAAAACTCCATGAGGAACAGATGGAGTGTATTGTGGAGATGTATTTTACTGGAAAGGAACCGGCGGTTCAGGTGCTGGACGTGCTGCGTTACTGGGTGCAGGAGTATCATGTAGACGGATTTTGCCTTACTGGTTTCGCGCCGCTTACAGCGATTGCTGAAGATCCGTTTTTAAAGAGAACAAAACTTTTTGCCAGCTCCTGGGGAGAAGCCATGGAACGGAGAGAACGCAGGGGATATCAGACTCCGGGTGATGGTCCTGTGACAATAAGAGAAAAAAATCTGGCAGAGTATAATGATCAGTTTCAAATGGATATGCGAAGGTTTCTGAAGGGGGATGAGGGCATGATAAACAGCCTTGCCTTCAGGAGCCGCAGGAATCCGGAGGGCTTTGGCGTTATCAATTACATGGCCAATACAAATGGCATGACCATGATGGATATGGTAACTTATGACAGAAAGCATAACGAAGAGAACGGAGAGGACAACCGGGACGGAAATGACTTTGAGTGTTCCTGGAACTGTGGAGAGGAGGGTCCGACAAGAAAGAAAAAGATTGCCAGACTGAGGGAGCAGCAGCTCTGTAACGGATTTCTGCTCCTGTTTTTGAGTCAGGGAACTCCGCTTCTTCTGGCCGGGGATGAGTTTGGAAATTCCCAGAACGGAAATAACAATGCCTATTGTCAGGACAACAAAACCACATGGCTGGACTGGAAGCTGATGGAAAAGAATCATGAACTGTATGAGTTTGTGAAAACGCTGATAGCATTTCGGAAAAAGCACAAAGTATTCCACATGGACAGAGAGCCCAGAATCATGGATTATAAGTCCTGCGGGCGGCCGGATGTTTCCTATCATGGGGAAAACGCCTGGCGGCCGGGGTTTGAAAATTACAGGCGTCAATTTGGGATCCTTTATTGGGGACCTTATGAAAAAAGTGCGGATGGCTCGGCAGACGATACTTTTTACGTAGCATATAACATGCATTGGGAGCCACATGCGTTCGGCCTTCCCCATCTTCCGAAGGGGCAGCTCTGGCATGTGGTGTATGACACCTCCAAGGGCCCTGGAGGGGGAAGATACAGAGAGGGGGAAGAGCCGGTTCTCGAAAATCAGATGCAGGCGGAGATTCCGGCGAGAGGAATTATGGTTTTTTCAAGTAGGAATGAAAGCGGGTACTTCACGTATGAAACCCCTGTTGGCGAGATTACGATATGCTGCCGCAGCGGGGCAGTAACAGGGCTCCGGTTTGGCCGTGTGGTGCCGGAAGACACAGATTTAAGAGAGATGCGGACAGAGCTGTCAGACAAGGCATGTGAACAGCTTCTGGAGTATCTGAATGGAATCAGGAAAAAATTTGATCTTCCTCTTCAGATGGAGGGCACAGAGTTCCAAAAGAAGGTCTGGGATGCCCTTTTAACCATTCCTTATGGAGAGACTCGCAGCTATAAGGAAATTGCGGAGCAGATCGGAGATGTGAAAGCCACCCGGGCAGTGGGGATGGCTAACAATAAGAATCCCATCGCCATTGTGGTGCCATGCCACAGAGTCGTGGGTGCTGACGGGACGCTGACCGGATATGCCGGGGGACTGGATATTAAGAAAAAGCTGCTGGAACTGGAAAAAAGCGGCAGCTGTGAGAGAACGGAGAATTAAGGGCATAAATAACCGGGAGCGCCGGCAGGATGTAACAATTCAGGGGTCATCTGAGCCGTTACTTCATAACTTCACGGGCGCTTCCGGTTATTTTCTGGCAGGCGATCCTGCTATGGAAAGATTCATGGCCGGATAGTTTCTGTGTTTTATCATGATACAGGATAAATGAGCTGCTCTTCCTGTATATTTTCCAGAACCTCATCGTAGAATTTCTTAGCCAGATATTTTGCCATCGGAAGGTTCATGTCCAGATAGTTTCCGCAGTCTTTTGCAGCAGCGCCGGGAATTTCTCCCTCATAGTCGCGGATAAACAAAAACATCTCCTGCAGAAGCGGAATAATATCAGCAGACTCGTAATCTCCGGTAAGAAGAAGATAAAAGCCGGTCCGGCAGCCCATGGGGCCGAAGTAGAGAACCAGATCTTTATAAAGTTTATGGTTTCGTAAAAAAGTTGCCCCCAGGTGTTCGATGGTGTGAATTTCGGCTGTGTTCATGACGGGTTCATGGTTGGGGCGGGTCATGCGGATGTCAAAGGTGGTTACATGGGTATCTCCTGATATGTCACGTCTGGAAACATAGACGCCAGGCAGAAGTTTTAAATGGTTGACTGTAAAGCTGGGGATTTTTTCCATAGATGTTTTCCTTTCTTCATAAATTTTCTTATGCCCCATCGCGAAGCGATGCGAAACAGAACGTATGTGGTAACGGTTCGGGGATTATCTGAACGGTTACTGCTGATATTATTATAGTCTTAAAATTTACAGGATACAAGATAATTTATTTCTTGTATCCGCATAAAACTTGTACTATAATGGAACTGTTCAGCAGGTCTGTCCTGAACAGGCGCCATTGGTGTTTGGGATTGCCGCAGGCTGATAACAGTTCGGGTACGTCTGCGCGTTCAACGCACAGCCTGTATGAAAACGGATGTAACGGAAAATTAACAAGGAGATAAATTGATGTTAGACGGAAAAAAAACTTTATTCAGCGGAATGCAGGCCACCGGAAATCTGACTCTGGGAAACTATCTTGGGGCTTTAAAGAACTGGGTTAATATTTCGGATGATTACCAGACCTTTTTCAGTGTGGTGGATATGCATTCCATTACGGTGCGCCAGGATCCGGCGGAACTGAGAAAACGTGCAAGAACGCTTCTCACTCTCTATATTGCGGCGGGGCTGGATCCGGAAAAGAACTGTATTTATTACCAGTCTCATGTTTCGGGGCATGCGGAGCTGGCCTGGATCTTAAACTGCTTTACGTATATGGGGGAACTGAATCGCATGACTCAGTTTAAGGATAAGGCGGCAAAGCATGCAGACAACATTAATGCCGGATTATTTACGTACCCGGTTTTGATGGCTGCTGATATTTTATTGTATCAGGCAGATGTGGTTCCTGTGGGAATCGACCAGATGCAGCATTTAGAGCTGACACGGGATATCGCCATCCGCTTCAACAATATTTATGGTGATGTATTTACAATCCCGGAGGCCTATATTGGGAAAGCAGGAGCCAAGATCATGAGTCTTCAGGATCCGTCTAAAAAGATGTCCAAATCTGATGAGAATCCCAATGGCAGCATCTATCTGATGGACGATCCGGATACCATCATCAGAAAATGTAAACGGGCGGTGACAGATTCGGAAGGATGTGTCCGCTACTGTGATGAGCAGCCGGGCATCAAAAACCTGATTGACATTTACTGCGCCTGCACCGGAAAAACGCCGGTGGAGGTTGAGAGCGAATTTGACGGAAAGGGATATGGAGACTTCAAGATGGCTGTGGGTGAGGCTGTTGTGAGCGTATTAAAGCCTCTTCAGGATCATTTTGCGGATCTTACCAGGAATAAAGACTATCTGGATAAGGTGATTAAAGAAAACGCGGAAAAAGCAGCCTATTTTTCCGGCAAGACGTTGAGAAAGGTGCAGAAAAAAGTAGGATTTCCGGAGCGTATCCGGTAAGGAGGGCTTATGAAACTGCTGACATATGAGGTAAACAGTAAAAAACTTGTGGGTGCGCTGAACCAGGAGGAAAGCTGGGTATATCCCATTTCTGCCGCTGGCATGGAGTACCGGGACATGAAAGAGTTAATCAGGGAGATCGGACCGTCGGAGGAGGAAATGTTAGCTTATATTTCCGGCCGTGCGCCCTATGAGGTTTTAGGGGCGGCACCGTTACAGGATATAAAAGTTCTGTCTCCGATTCCTGTTCCGGATCAGGATATTATCTGTCTGGGTATTAATTATCTGGAGCATGCGAAGGAATCGGCAAAGTTTAAAAAGGAAGCGTTTACGAAGCCGGAAAAGGCGGTATACTTCTCAAAACGTGTAAATCGTACCACAGACCCTGACGAGGGGATTCCGGCTCATCAAAAGCTCACAAGCCAGCTGGATTATGAGGTGGAACTTGCGGTGATTCTCAGGAAGGATGCAAAGGATGTGCCCAGAGAAAACGTAAAAGACTATATTTTCGGTTATACCATTCTGAATGATGTCAGCGCCAGGGAGGTTCAGACAGATCACAGGCAATGGTATTTCGGGAAAAGTCTGGATGGGTTTACTCCCTTTGGACCGTGGATTGTAACCAGTGACAGCATTGAATTTCCGCCAAAGCTTAACATTCAGTCAAAAGTCAATGGGGAGCTTCGTCAGAACTCCAATACAGAGATGTTTATCCATGGAATTGATGAAGTGATTTCAGAGTTAAGCCAGGGTATGACCTTAAAGGCGGGGACCATCATCGCCACCGGAACACCTGCAGGTGTGGGAATGGGCTTTGAACCGCCCAGATTCCTGAAAACGGGAGATGTTGTGGAATGTGTCATTGAAGGAATTGGTACATTGAAGAATACAGTAACTGAGTAAAGGTTGCCATGAAGGGAACTGCTGCCGCAGCAAACGGCAGTTTCTTTTCATGGCATTTTTGCGCCGCAGCGTCCACAAAACATTGTGCTAAAAACAGGAGAGGATATATTATGAAAGACATTCGCGAAATGCTTGGCCAGGTGGCCGCAGGAGAGCTTTCAGTGGAGGAGGCCATGCTGGAGCTTAAAAAGGAGCCGTTTACAGAGGCCGGTTTCGATGATTTGGGATTTGCCAAGCTGGATACCCACAGAAAGCTGCGCCAGGGAATTGCGGAGGTAATTTATGGTGCAGGAAAAACGCCGGAGCAGATTGTCGGAATTGTAGAGGCCATGAAAAGGCAGGGCCAGGAAGTGATTTTAATGACCAGGGTGGATGAAGATAAAGCAAAGGCCATAAGAGGGGAGCTTGAAGAAAAATTTTCAGATGGATGCGGTTTCCGGTATTATAAGGACGCACGAATCGGTGTCTGCGGGGAGTTCCCAAAAAAGGACGGGGTTGGAACGGTTGTGGTTGCCACAGGCGGAACAAGCGATATTCCTGTGGCAGAGGAAGCGGCCCTTACAGCGGAAGCACTGGGAAATCAGGTGGTACGGCTGTATGATGTGGGGGTAGCCGGGCTTCACCGCCTGGTGTCTCATATGGACGAAATCATGAATGCAAGAGTAATCATTGCCATTGCAGGAATGGAGGGGGCACTGGCCAGTGTGATCGGAGGGCTGGCAGACTGCCCGGTGATTGCAGTTCCCACCAGCGTGGGGTATGGCGCTTCCTTTCATGGTGTTTCAGCGCTGCTTTCCATGCTGAATTCCTGTGCCAGCGGTGTCAGTGTGGTAAATATTGACAATGGGTTCGGTGCCGGCTATCTGGCCAGCATGATCAATCATTTGCGGGGATAAAACCCGGGAGAACGGAGGGGAAAGATGAAGACAATTTATTTGGACTGCAGTATGGGGGCGGCAGGGGATATGCTGATGGCGGCGCTTTTTGAACTCTGCCCGGATAAAGGTGGATTTTTGGAGAAGATGAACCATATGGGGATTCCCGGCGTGCAGGTGGAGGCAAAGCCGACTGTGAAATGCGGAATCACCGGAACCCATATGGAGGTAAGAGTGTTCGGCAAGGAAGAAGAGAGCCATGACGCATCCGATCATGAATGCAGTCATGAGCAAGAGCGCAACCATGGCTATGACCATGAGCATAGTCATGAGTACGAGCATGGTCATGAGCACGGGCATAGTCATGAGCACGGGCATAGTCATGAGCACGAGCATAGTCATAACCATGAGCATGGTCATAACCATGAGTATAGCCAAGACCATGGACATAGCCAAGACTATGAGCATAGCCACGACCTTGAGCATAGCCACGACCACGGGCACAGTCACGACCATGGGCACAGTCATGATCATGAACATAGCCATGCCCATCATCACCATACCAATATGGCAGGGATTTCTCACATCATTTCGCACCTGGATCTTCCGGAGCAGGTGAAGCATGATATGGAAAGTGTGTATGGACTCATTGCCGGGGCAGAATCCCATGCCCACGGGATGCCAGTGGATCAGATCCATTTCCATGAGGTAGGAACCATGGATGCGGTGGCGGATATTGCGGGGGTCTGTTTGTTGCTTCATGAAATCGGCGCCGAACAGATACTGGCATCTCCTGTTCATATGGGGAGCGGTCATGTTCACTGTGCCCATGGGATTCTTCCGGTTCCGGCCCCGGCAACAGCCCACATTTTGCAGGGAATTCCTGCATACAGTACTCAGATACGGGGGGAGCTCTGCACACCCACCGGAGCAGCTCTGCTGAAGCATTTTGTAAAGGAATTTGGCGAGATGCCGGTTATGGTCACATCAAAAATCGGATATGGAATGGGGAAAAAGGATTTTGAGCGTGCCAACTGTGTACGGGCGTTCCTGGGGGAAACGGCTGCTACCGGTTCTGAGGTAGTGGAATTGTCCTGCAATCTGGATGACATGACTCCGGAGGCCCTTGGTTATGTTCAGGAGCTTCTTTTTGAAGCGGGCGCCCTGGAGGTTTATACCATTCCGGTGGGAATGAAGAAAAACCGGCCGGGAATTCTTTTAACCTGCATGTGCAGACATGATCAGGAGGAGACCATGACGGCTCTTCTGTTTAAACATACCACAACGCTCGGGATCCGTGAACATATCAGCAGAAGATTTACTCTGAACAGAGAAATCAGGGAAATTGAAACGTCCTATGGGCCGGTGCGGGAGAAGATTTCCTCCGGTTATGGAATTACAAGGAGAAAGCTGGAATATGAAGATCTGGCTGAGATTGCCCATCGGCAGGGAATGTCTTTGGAGGAGGTAAAGGATGCGATATACAGACACTAAGACAGAAGCCCAGAATGGAGAGGAGCGGCAGGGAAAGTTTCAGGGCCTGGAAACAAAGCGGTTGTTTCTAAGGGAAATGACCTGGGAGGACCGTCCGGCTATCTGTGCGATTCTTCAGGATAAAGAAACCATGTACGCATACAAACACGCCTTTTCAGATGAGGAGGCGGATAGGTGGATCGAAAATCAGATGGGCCGTTACCGGAAGTTCGGATTCGGCTTATGGGCTGTGGAGAAAAAAGAGACAGGGGAAGTGATTGGCCAGTGCGGCCTGACCTGGCAGCCGGTTCCTGAAGGTATAGATGCTTCCGGCCGGATTCTGGAAATTGGCTATCTGTTCCAGCGGTCCCAATGGGGAAAAGGATATGCCACAGAAGCGGCTGCCGCCTGCCGGGAGTATGCATTCCAGGTCCTCAAAGCGCCCAAAGTAAGCTCCATTATCCGTGAAAATAACTACGCTTCCAGGAATGTGGCAGAAAGGAATGGCTTAAAGCCTGTGGGAACTTTCGTGAAACACTACTATGGAATGGATATGCCGCATATTGTTTATGTAGGCTTTGGGGATTCTGGACAATGTGGCACGTAGCAGAATACGCAAAGAAGTAGTAGAACAATGGGCAGCGGCATTATAGATAGAAAAATGCCGCTGTCTGCCATCCTTAATATATATAAAAAATCAGGAAATATAATGGCTATGCGGCTTTTGAATAATCGATAATAGCAATTTCCTGCATAAGCTGTTTGGCAATATTGACAAGGTTTTCAAGCTGTTTGGCAACTTCATTGGAATAATATTTCCCGCCACATTGTTCACATTCTTCACAAGGAACATTTTTAATGATAATAATACAGTTTTTATAATTTACAACATGAGTTGTGAAAGACGAAATTGTAGTTTTGCATTTACAATACATACACATAATTATTGCCCCTTTCTTGTTTTTAAATCTGTTTCAAATTTATCTGTGTTTGGAAAATATGCTGTTATAAAAAATAAAGTGTTTTTATGCAAAACAACAACAATATGCAATATTTTATTTTGCTTTGTATGTCCGAAAATAAGACAACTGGGATGCGGAAAATCGTCTGGATAATCTTCAATGATTTCCCCTGTCTGTAAACAGGATTCTACATCGCTGATACATATATCCCTTTCCTGCATTTTCTCTAAACAATGTTTTGTCCACTTTGAATTAGAATCAGAAGCATTGTATAGCCACTGAAGCTGTCTTATATCCATAACCACACTTCCTTCTTTTATTTATAAATATTATACACTATTTCAGCAGGAAATAAAATAGGAAGTAAAAAAGAGGACAGGCTATAAAACCTGTCCTCTTAAACTTAAAAATTCTTTCTGTTTCCTAGCCGAAGTATCTCTTTAACAGACCAGCAAATGCCTTACCATGTCTTGCCTCGTCACGGGCCATTTCATGAACTGTATCATGGATTGCGTCAAGGTTTGCAGCTTTTGCTCTCTTAGCAAGGTCTGTCTTACCAGCAGTAGCGCCGTTTTCAGCCTCAACTCTCATCTCGAGGTTCTTCTTTGTGCTGTCAGTTACAACTTCGCCAAGAAGCTCCGCAAATTTAGCAGCATGCTCTGCCTCTTCATAAGCAGCCTTCTCCCAGTAAAGGCCGATTTCCGGATAACCCTCTCTGTGTGCAACTCTTGCCATGGCAAGGTACATACCAACTTCTCTGCACTCACCCTCGTAGTTAGCTCTTAAATCCGCAAGAATATCTTCGCTTACACCCTGAGCAACACCTACAACATGCTCAGCAGCCCAGCTCATTTCACCACTCTGTTCTGTGAACTTGGAAGCCGGAGCGTTACATACGGGACATTTTTCCGGAGCAGCATCGCCTTCGTGAACGTAACCACATACAGTACATACAAATTTTTTCATGTTATTCTCTCCTTTTTATTCTCATTATTTAATAATAGTAATTATTACTGATTTCAATATATCATAAGAATCATTCATTGTCAATACTTAATTTGCCTTTTTCTGTTGGCATATCTCGCATTCCCCGTAGAAGAAAATTGTATGGGAATCCACGCGTCCTGACACCGGTTCTGTCAGGAGCTCGGATGTCTCCTGCACCAGGCTAATAGGGAGATCATGAATTCTGCCGCAGGTCTTGCATATAAAGTGATAATGAGATTCCGTTCGGTAATCAAAATGTTCGGAACCGTCTCCGCAGGAAAATCTGGAGATTTCCCCCAGATCCGCCAGAAGATTCAAATTTCGGTATACTGTTCCCAGACTGATATTGGGAAATTCTTCGCGGATGGAAAGGTAAAGGGCGTCGGCAGTGGGGTGATCGGTACGATTCCTCAGACAGGTTTTTATGGATTCTCTCTGTCGGCTGTATTTCAGGGTTTTCATTCCCTCTCATTCCCTCCTTTCTTTCAGTAACAATAACAATAATTGTTATTGAAATATTAGCAAAAATGTACTGTAATGTCAAGGAAAAATGTAAATAAAAACTGGGAATATATAACAGCGAAATATATAGCCGTTCTGCTGTCCCCCTGTGGATCGTTGCGGCATACAATTATTTAAAATTGTTTCATAATGGGCCGTATATTTATGCCAGCTATATTTTGTGCAGTTGGCATGATGAGCGTACAGAACGGACTGAGCTATAACGGGATTTTCCACTGTCAATAAGGGAGACAGCAGAATAATAAAAGAAATTTCTTGAAAATAATGTCCCCATTCATTATACTAGTACTATTAAGCGAAGAAGCAGAGGTGATTTCATGCGAAGCAAACATACCCGTCATTTGGTAACGGAACTGGCCGCGCGGCTGTTTGACCGTGAGTTTTTAAAAAGCGGCGGATTAAGCCGCCGGACCATGCAGGAGATCTTTGTGAGGGACAAGTGGGAAGAGGCTTTTGAGACCCTGTTTCCTATTAAAGAGAGATTGACCTGTAAAGAGATCCTGGAACTTTGCAGACCTGAATTATGGGCCCTTTCGGTGGAACCTGAGGAAGGATGGATTTCCTTTACCTATAAATTTGCGACCCATATTCTGTATCCGGATCCGGAGTTTGATAAAAAGGCGGCTCCCTATGCGGCAGGCGCGCTTCTTTACCTGAACCTGCTCCGGTTTTTCTTTGACGAGGAAAGGAAAGAGCTGCCTTTTAATCCATACGATGATTTTGAGCTGCTTTCCGAGGAGGAATATATGTCCTGTGACCGTGCCGGAGAGTACGGGCATTTTGTAAAGGAATTCCGGAATCAATATATTTATGAGATGATGCGCTTAAACCGTGAGGCTACTCCTTTTGAGACCCTGGGACATATCGCGGGGGTTCATTATGTGGCCATGCATGTGGCAAGAGGGCTTTATAAAGCCGGAGTTCCCATTGACCTTGCCCTGGCATCCGGCGCGGCTGCAGGCCATGATTTGGGCAAATTCGGCTGTAAACCCAACGAACGGGTTCCATATCTTCATTATTATTATACGAATCAGTGGTTCACCGCTTATCATATGGAGAGTATCGGTCATATTGCGGCCAATCACTCTACCTGGGACCTGGAGCTGGACAATATTTCTGTGGAGTCCCTGGTGCTAATTTATGCAGACTTCCGCGTAAAACAGATGCGCGGAGCAGACGGAAAAGAAATCACTAAAATTTACACTTTGAAAGACTCCTTCGACGTAATTCTATCTAAGCTTGACAATGTGGATGAAGCCAAGCGCAATCGTTATCGTGTGGTTTACGCAAGACTTCATGAATTTGAAAAATATATGCGGTCCCTGGGTGTGGACACAGATCTCAGCGGAAATCCGCCTGTACCGGAAAAACCAAAGAATATTGTGATTCAGAACAGTGACCAGATTGTCCGTTCCTTTGTGTTTCTTGGGATTGAACATAATATTGATGTTATGCACCGTCTCGGTACGGAACGCCAGTTTGGAAATATTCTGGAGGCGGCGCGGAGCGAAAAGGACTGGAAAAATGTCCGGGCGTATCTGAATATTTTCAATGAATACTCTATTCATTTAAACCACAGACAGAAGCAGCAGACCATAAAATTCTTATATGAGCTTCTGCTAAACAGAGAGGGGGATATCCGCAGGCAGTCGGCCGCTCTGATCGGTAAAATGTTTGCGGATTTCAATGCCGGATACAGGAAAGAGCTGCCAGCCAACATTCCGGATCCGGATGAAAAAACGGCTCTTGATCTCTGGCGTGAGTATATGACCAAGCTGATCTGCCCGGACTACCGCCTGACGCTTCAGCAGAAAAGGAGAATTCAGAATTCACTGAAATTTGTTTTGATCTCTGCTCTGGAACGCAGCTCAGAAAAGGTGCGGGAGGAGTATTTTGATGTATTTATGGAGTGGTTTGACGGAACGCATATCTTACCGTTCGGCGAAAGCCGAACGCCCGTTCAAAGGGCAAGTGTTCCGGGATACCCGGACCGGTATATGTTTTCGGATGATTCTCTCTTTTATCTTCTGGATGCCGTGTTTGCTCTTCCTCTGGAACTTTATAAAAAAGAGGACTGTCTGGAAAGGCTGGTAACGTTCGCGGTGGAGCAGATGAATTATCCGGATGGGAAGGTGAGAATTGCGGCCGTTCGTTCTCTGAGGATATTGACAGAAGCCATAACGCCGGAGCATAAATGCTATGAACTGGTGCGCCGGGCTGCCGAGGAGATGAAGCCGGATTCCATGACCATGTTGTTTTTACAGTACCGGATTTTTACAAATCTGCGTCTGGATACAAAAAAGCAGACGGAGATCCTTTACGGAAATGACGTGGTAAGCGATATTTTTCTGGAGAATTTGAAATCAGCCACTCCGTGGATCATCAAAGCTGTAAATATAAAGCTTTTGGCGGACCAGGTGGATCATGGAAAAAGAGAACATCTCCTTCATATCTGTGCTCATTTTTCCAACCTGATTAAAGTCAGTGAGCAGGTGGGAGTGCGCCATGATGCGGGACGTGCCCTGCTGCGTCTGGCCCATCTTCTGACCACAGATCAGCGAAACGAAATTGCTGTGGAGCTTTTAAAGGGCCTTGAAGTGGGAGAATACGAGTTTTCAAAGTATATTCCGGAGTATCTTGGTGAATTTGCCCTCTGGCTTCCTCCGGAACAGCTGGATGATTTAATTGAGAGACTCCACGTTTTGCTGGCCAGCGCCAATGAACGGATTGTCTCTGTTGCCCTTGATACCCTGGGAGTTCTTCTTGAATGTTACGCCAGATATCCGGGCCGCTTTGAGGAGCCGGCCGGGGTTGCCCATGAGAGGAAAATACGGCTTCTGGGTCTGATTTTAAGCTGCCTTGCCAATTACAGAGAGCAGGTGCGCCAGGAGGCCATGCTGGTGATTGGTCAGCATGTATTCGGTTCTGAGAAGATGTCAGAGCGTGATAAAAATGACCTGTTTTCTCTTTGCTCCAAGAAGCTCCTCTTCCTTTTAAATGAAAATAAAGGTGGGGAGTTAAGCCTTTATTACCGTGCGGCAACCCTGTCCCATGTGAGCCGGTTCATGTCCAGATATCAGATTTTCAGCGGCAGCGTAGGCTTAAAGGGACGCTACAAGGTGGCTTTCTTTCCGGGGACCTTTGACCCATTTACCTTGTCGCATAAAGAGATCGCAAGAAAAATCAGGGAGCTGGGCTTTACAGTCTTCCTGGCCATTGATGAATTTTCATGGTCAAAGAAAACGCAGCCTCATCTGGTACGCCGCCAGATTGTCAACATGTCGGTGGCGGATGAGTTCTATGTACATCTGTTTCCGGATGATACGCCCATTAATATTGCCAACCCGGCAGATTTAAAACGACTGAAGGACATTTTTGCGGAAGAAGAGGTTTACATTGTAGTGGGCTCCGACGTTATCCACAATGCCAGCTCTTATAAGAAGGAACCCTGTGAAAATTCTATTCACAGCTTCAACCATATTGTATTCCGGAGAGCCGGGGAGGACCATCCGGAGGATTTATATCACCGCATTACCGGAAAAGTAGAGGAGCTGGAGCTGCCGCCTGATCTGGAGGACATCAGTTCCACAAAGATCCGTGAAAACATCGACAATCACCGGGATATTTCAAGCCTCATTGACCCGGTGGTTCAGGAATACATTTACCATAAGGGGCTGTATTTAAGGGAGCCGGAATTTAAACCGATTTTAAGGGCAAAAGCCATCTCCTTTGAGAATGTTCCCTGTGCAGATGATCGGGTGCTGACGGAAATCGAAAACACAGTCCTTTATGCCCATCCTGATGCGGAGGCAATTCTGACAAAGATCAGCCGGGAAAAGGATCAGCTGATCATTTTGAGAAATACCATGGAAGGCGCCCGTGCCGTAGGATTTGTAAGCTACCGGGAGTTAAAGTCGGAAGAGCTTTTTAGCGTGCTGCGCGATATGGACCTGGCCAACGCCGTAAGGAGAAGGACCAGCCGGGAAGTGCTTATGATCACAGGCATTTTTATGAGGGAAAGTGAAATCCGCGACGGTGAAGCCATAAGAGATTCGGCTCAGCTTCTTCTGGTGGAGGTGGTTACCCAGGCGCTGGCAAGAAACTTAAGCTTTGCCATGTTTGTGGCAGAGCGGGGACTTACCTCCAAAGAAGTTATTTTCTCTCTGGAGCGCCAGGGCTTTGTAAGGCCCATGGTCGGAGAAGACAGCGAGAAACGTACTGTTTATATGGCCGATATGCATGAGCCGCTGCTGCTTTTGCATAATCTGGAAACGACAATCAAGGAACCCTTTGCCAGCAGTGCCGCAGTTTTGGAAGCCATTGAACGGAATCATAAAAAGTTACAGCTTACCATGACAAAGCTGTATCCGGGCAACCTTGTGCTGTCCTTATCTTCCGGTATCATGCACCATCGGCTGGTAGACCGGATCACGGCTTTAAATGATGTGCCAAGAGAGCACCTGGTTCCCAGAAAGCTGGGAGAAAACATGTGTGTTCCCTTCGGTAAAATTTTAAGAGGCAAGGTAGTTCCCAATACTGTTACAAAGACGCTTCATACCGATAAAGTTTATGAGCCGGATTTACAGAACTATTCCATTGAGCCTTTCCCATACTATTCACCCCTGGAAAGTCAGATCAAAACCATCAAGTCGTTTGATCGCCCGGTGATTCTGGTGGATGATCTGGTTCATAAGGCAGACCGCCTTCAGGCTCTGGCTCCCAGCCTCAGAGAGGCAGGAATTACAGTGAAGAAAGTGGTTGTGGGTGTAATCTCCGGTTATGGCCGCGATCTGATGCAGACATTCCAGCTTCCTGTGGAGAGCATCTACTCCATGCCGAATCTGCGTCAGTGGTTTGTGGAATCTACCCTGTATCCGTTTATCGGAGGCGATACGGTGCGGAGGGAAGATATGAAGGTGGCCGGACTTCAGTCGTCTGTGAATATGATTCTTCCCTATGCCACTCCCAGACTTACCGGGTGCAGCAGGGAGGCGCTGTTTGAGTTTTCCGCCTGCTGCATTGAAAATGCCAGGGACCTTCTTCAGGTACTGGAGTCTGAGTACAGGAAGCAGTTTGCGAAGAATCTGACCCTCTCCAGGCTGTCTGAGGCTGTAATTCTGCCTCTGTGCCCGGATAAGGGAAGCTGTATGGAATATGATGAAAACCTGGCTGCGTCTGTATATCTGGAAAATGATCTGGAGATGCTGGGCCGGATGAAGGAATTTATGATGCAAGGCTGATGTGCCACATTTAAGGAGAATGGAAATGATTACATATTATGAAATTGACGGACGACTCTGCTTTTCTGACAGGACGGATCTGCCCTATGAAAAGATTGGGGAGCCTGAAGGTGCAGAAAGCCTCACATGGCTTTTTGACAGGGAGCCGGGGAGCTGCCGCGCTTCCTTCCTTGTAAACAGACCGGCCCTGCTTTCTGAAAAGGAAGAGAGTGTAAGCTGGCTGAATGAAAATAAGCTGGACGGAAAGTCCCTTGAAGAGGAACTGCCTGGCTGGGTAAAAGAGCTCATTGCCGCAGGGAAGGTCCGCGCTGTTAATGTTTCTCATCCCCGCTTTAAGGAAATTCTTTCCTGGAAACCGGAGAGAGGGAAGAAGCGTGTTCATGTGCTGGCCATCGGGGATGTGGGAAGCATGCTTTTAACAGGTCTTCACCTTTTGGGAGGCGACGTGATTTCCAAAATAGGAATCTGCGATATTTCTGACCAGGTGACGGCCAGGTGGGAATTTGAGGAGAACCAGATCGCATATCCCTGGGATTACGATGCTCTGCCGGAAGTCGAGGTAGTGTCTCAGGATGAACTTTTTGACTGTGATGTGTTTGTATTTGTGGCATCCAAAGGGATTCCCCCGGTGGGTTCCGGCGTCAAAGACGTGCGGATGTATCAGTTTGAAAATAACTCCAAAATCATCGGACACTATGCAAAGATGGCCAGAGAAAAGCAATTTAAGGGACTGTTCTGTGCGGTTTCGGATCCGGTGGACCCGCTGGCTAAGACCGCATTCCTGGAGAGCAATAAAAATGAATCCGGAGAGCTTGATTACATGGGGCTTTGCCCGGAGCAGATTCAGGGCTTCGGCCTGGGGGTCATGAACGCCAGAGCAGCTTACTATGCAAAGAGAGACGAGCGGTTCAGGCAGTTCCTGACGGAAGGGCGTTCCTTTGGACCACACGGGCAGGATCTGGTGATTGCAGATTCTATTGAAAATTACAACGATGCCCTTTCAAAGGAGCTTACAGAGCTAACAGTGACGGCCAACCTGCATATGCGTGCCATCGGTTATAAGCCCTTTGTGGCCCCGGCTTTTTCTTCCGGCGCCCTGTCCATTCTTCTGGCGCTGAGAGGAGAATGGCATTGTGGTTCCGTGTTCCTTGGGGGGATTTATATGGGCGTAAAAAACCGTTATACAGCCCATGGACTGGAAACAGAAATGCTGCCGCTGCCCGATGCTCTTTATGAGCGGATTGTGTTTGCGGAAGAAAATCTGAAAAAGATTGTATAAGAACAGGGTAAGGAGGCTTATGAGGGGACCGGCAGGTGACAGACGGTTCCCTCATAAGCTTTCAGGGAGGATGTCTGAAAGGAGGAGAATCGGTGGAGAAAGAAAAGCTAACAGTGATTTACCCTCAAAAGAGGAGAAAGGGAAAAGAGAGGGAACGTCTGGACCAGATTCTCTCATTCGCTCTGGAAAATACTCAGGCGGAGCTTTTTGAAGACATGTCAGCACTCTGGGAGGGAGAAAATCAGGAAAAAGGCTCCCGAAGGTTTGCGGGACAAAGGCTTTTATTTGTGGTTCCACTTGGAAAGGATGGAGTGAACCGGGAATATTATGAGGTGCTGGCATGGCTCCGCACGGGAGAAAGGGTGCTGGAGGGAGCTGTGGCAGGGCTCATCATCGACGCGGACAGTGAGCTTTATACTAAGGCAGCGGCCAGGGAGCTTACGGTGGCGGCCAATCAGGCAGGCTGTGCGTTTGTGGGACGGCCGCTGGTGGAAGGCACAGGGTCGCTAGATAATTTTATTGTCCAGGCGGCGAACATGAAAACTGACTGTATGGGGGCCTATAAAAACAGTGCCAGAACTCTGGCGGAGCAGGTGGCTTCGTTTACATGGGAGAAAAAGGAACATCCGCATCTTCTGGTTCTGCACGCCTCCAACCATAAGACGTCCAATACCATGGCCATCTGGAATGCAGTCAGGGACAGGCTGGACGGGATTGAAGTACAGGAGATCAACTTAAGAAACGGTACCCTGGAGGACTGCTCCGGATGCCCCTTCCAGATGTGTCTGCACTTTGGAGAGAGAGGGCAGTGCTTTTATGGCGGGGCAATGGTAGATGATGTGTATCCGGCTGTCAGGTGGGCAGATGGAATCCTGCTTTTATGTCCCAATTATAACGATGCCCTTTCTGCCAATATGACAGCTTTTATTAACCGTCTCACTGCGCTTTTTCGTACGACGAGGTTTTATGACAAAGCATTGTTTGCCATCATTGTGTCGGGGTATTCCGGGAGTGACCTGATTGCCGGACAGCTGGTAACGGCGCTCAACATGAACAAAACTTTTTATCTCCCGGGGAACTTCTGTATGATGGAGACCGGAAACAGTCCGGGCTCTGCCATGAATGCACCGGGGATTTCCGGGCGGATAGAAGAATTTGCCCAAAAAGTACAGAAAACGTTGTTAAAAGAGGCATGAGACCGGACGGCGGCAGTCCGATGTAACAGATCAGATAATTTGTAACAGTTCAGCCCCGCAGCCCCTTGCCCGTGTGCCGCGGACAAGAAGCTTGTGGCAATCGGAACTATTACACCAGACTGCAAAAATGCCTCTTTTGATTACAGAAAAGCTGACAAAACAGAAGAGGTAAGAATACAAAGCACAATTCCAATGACAGTTGGAAGAAAGAAGGCGATAATGGTCCATTTTGCACTTCCTGTTTCTTTTTTTATGGTCAGGCATGTGGTAGAGCAGGGCCAGTGAAACAAGGAAAAAATGGCCATACAGATGGCTGTTTTTATGGTCCATCCGTGGGCGGCCAGGAGGGAAAAAAGTGCTTTTGTGTCCTCCATTTCCACTAAATATCCTGTCTGCAGGTAGGCCATAAGGATAATGGGAAGCACGATTTCATTGGCGGGGAATCCCAGCAAAAAGGCCATGAGAATGATTCCGTCAAGGCCCATGAGCCTTCCTGCGGGGTCCAGAAAACCGGAAATATGAAGCAGCAGGCTGGTATTTCCAATGGTGACATTGGCGAGCAGCCAGATTAACAGCCCTGCCGGGGCAGCCACCGCCACGGCACGGCCCAGGACAAAAAGTGTACGGTCAAAGATGGAACGGATTATGACCTTTCCGGCCTGGGGAGGGCGGTAGGGGGGAAGCTCCAGGATGAAGGAGGAGGGAACTCCCTTTAGCAGTGTTCGTGATAAAACCCAGGAGGCCCCCAGGGTGGCAAAAATACCGGAGAGAATAAATCCGGTGAGAAGCAACGCTGTCAGAAGAGAGGCAGGAAGCCGGGCGGACATCCCTGCGTTTCCCATGAAAAACAGGGAGATCATGGTGAGAAGCAGGGGAAAACGGCCATTGCATGGAACCAGGCTGTTGGTCAGGATGGCAATGAGCCGTTCCCTTGGGGAGTCAATGATTCGGCAGCCCACAACCCCGGCAGCGTTGCATCCGAGCCCCATGGCCATGGTGAGGCACTGTTTTCCGCAGGCCTTGCATTTATGGAAGGCGCCGTCCATGTTGTAGGCGATTCTTGGCAGATAGCCCAGGTCCTCCAGCAGAGTAAACAGCGGAAAGAAGATAGCCATGGGCGGCAGCATCACGGAGACAATCCAGGCTACAACCCGGTAAATGCCATAGACGGAGGCCTCCATGAACCACTGGGGAAGCCTCGCAGCCTGACAGAGTATTACCAGCTTTTCCTCCAGATGGAAAAACAGATTCCATAAAAGGGAGGAGGGATAGTTGGCTCCTGTGATGGTGAGCCAGAAGATTCCCACCAGAAGTAAACACATGAGGAGCCCCCCGGTTACGGAGCCTGTGAGGATACGGTCCAGCCGTTCTTCTCTTGTTCTGTAATTTTTTTTGCTGTAAGTAACGGCTGCAGATGCAAGATCACGGGGAGAAAAGTCCTCCGGATATTTCCTGTATTCCGGATCCAGAGAGCAGGAGGAAAAAAAGGGACAGACTTCGCAGGAAACTTCAGGGGAAGTTTTGCAACAGGCTCTGCAGGAAACCTCAGGGGAAGCTCCATGGCAGGCTTCATGAGTTCCATGGGAACCATAGTCCCAAGGGGATGGTTTTGCCAGAGCCTTTTTTAGCTGGTCCAGGCCGTCTTTTTTTCTGGCGCAGCAGGGGACCACCGGGATTCCAAGTTCTTTTTCCAGTACGGAGAAATTTAACAGGATGCCTTTTTTGGCTGCTTCATCACAGAGGTTCACACAGAGAATGACCTGGGGGATTTCAGGTTCCGGACGGTCTTCGATAAGTCCGGTGGCCTGCCGTAAAAGATGAAGGCCCCGTTCCAGACAGGTAGCATCACAGACCAGAAGCAAATATTCGTAGGCTTCGTCCCGGATAAAATCTCTGGTGAGGGCTTCTTCCGCAGAGCGGACATCAAAGGAATAAATTCCGGGAAGGTCTACAATGGAGAATCCGCGGTCCTCAACAGAAAAGTATCCGGTAGTACAGGAAACTGTGACCCCGGCCCAGTTCCCCGTGTGCTGGTGCAGGTTGGTCAGAGCGTTAAAAATTGTACTTTTTCCTACGTTTGGGTTGCCGGTCAGGGCGATACGCCGCTTCATGACTGTACCCCGCCGCAAAGCTCCTGGACCATAATCAGACGGCTGTCTTCGCTTCTTAAGGCAATAACAGCATTTCTTACCAGGTAGGCGGCAATATTCTTTTTCTTCTTCTGTAAAACACAGGAGATCACGGCACCTGGCGTAAAGCCCAGGTCCATGAGCCGCCCGGCCATGAGACCTTCATTGGCCAGGCAGATGATTTTGGCGGTTTCGCCGGGAGTTATATCACATAATGGAAGTACCATGAAATCACTCGTTCGCAGGTTGCTTATGAATGAGATATGAGAAGAGATAAAAAATCGTGCATGGACCAGATAAAGTCCGGGATGTGGGCCATGCGTGGCGTGGCCGCATGGCAGCCGGAATGTGTAAGATGTGTGGCGTGGCCGCGTGGGCAGCCAGAATGCGTGAGATGCGTGGTGTGGCCGCATGGCAGCCGGAATGCATGAGATGTGTGGCAGGGCCGCGCGCGGCAGCCAAAGATGCGGGAAGTGACTATATATGCAGGCCGGAGAGCCAGGACAGAGCGGTTCATATGGGGCGGAGAGCCAGGACAGAGTGGTTCATATCGGACGGAAAGTCAGGTTATGAGAGAATGACTGAAACGGGTCTGTCTATTTTCATCGTGTTTTCTGTTACCAGGCAGTCGTAGGCCCAGATATGCACTCCGCTGTTTGCAGCCCGCAAAAGCGCATCGGCAAACCCCGGATGGGCAGAACGGTTGGGGGAAAAGCTGCGGATGCCCTTCATCTGGATAACGAACAGAATGGCAGTCTGACAGCCTGCTTTTGATGCCCCGGCCAGCTCGTCCAGATGTTTGATGCCGCGTTCTGTGGGGGCGTCAGGAAACATGGCAGTTCCATTTGCATCCAGAGTAACTCCCTTTACTTCCATGAGCCATGGCGTCCGGCCATCCATAAATGACAAATCGAACCGGGACTGGCCATAGCGCACCTCTCTTTTAACATTTTGAGGGCGCGGGCGGAAGGGGAGGCCTTCTCCGGAAGTGAGCCATTCCCAAGCAGCCTGATTGGGAGCCTGGGAGTCGATGTTTACCCAGACAGAGCCGGTGGAAACAGGTTTGGACACAGCGATGAGGGAATAGTCGGTTTTCCTTCCTTTCGAGACGGCATCAGGGTGATGCTGTATGGACACGGCGGTACCCGGGAGAAGAAGCTCTTTTAAACGGCCGGTGTTTTTTACGTGACAGATGACTTCCGTATCGTTAAGCAGTACATGGGCCAGGAAACGGTTGGGGCGGGACAGAAATATGGCAGTTTTTGTATGGGAATAAAACATCGGGTGCTGATCTCCTTTGTGTGGTATGATATATCTGCCGGGATGCCGCGTACTATCCGTGCAGTAAATTCCTTTGCTTTGCCAGGGCAGACTTTGCACAGATCTGCTGAACAGTTACAGCTTAGCACAAATAATAAGGATTGTATATAGCATGAAAAGGCATCCGGATCGTCAGGACTTCTGGCAATATGAACCCCGGAATGCCTCAGATGCCGCTTTTTTGCCCTGAATATGTCAGGCAATTTTAAGATAAAAATGGAAAAAGTATGATATGATATCTTCAGATAAAATAACAGGAAAGCGAGAGTCCGCCAATTTGTTTCACGACACATTGGTTTTTTCGTGGAAAGGAGGAGTATCGTTATGAAGATGCGGAAAGCTGGAGCAATGCTGACTTTATGTTTCCTGGCGCTGGGGGCACCCCTTAGGACAGAGGCGGCGACCAGGCCCATTCAGACTGTCAGTATAAAAGTAAATTCAAAGCTGGAGCCGGGAGGACATCTCCCTTCTATTGAAATTGGCACTCAGACACCGGAGGCGGGGGAAGTAAGCGTTTCAGGCGGCAGCAACAAATATCAGGTGACGGAAGCAGAGTGGGTCGACAGGGGAAATGCCGCCCTTAAGGCCGCGGATGAGCCGCGGATGAAGGTGACCCTGGAGCCTGCTGATGTGGGGGAGGACTATTTTCTGGCAAGCTATAAAAAATCAGATATAAAGGTCACCGGAGGAAGCTTTGTATCGGCAAAGCGTGACGGTGATAATCTGGTGGTAACCCTCCGGACAAGCGGCGTAAAGGGGGAGTATGACCAGCCGGCTGACGCGTTCTGGCACGAGGACAATCTGGGGGAGGCCCGGTGGGAAAAGCCGGAAAACACCTCGGGGTATTATGAAGTCCAGCTCCTGAGGGATGATAAGGTGGTTTTTAAACTGGCAAAGGTATCGGGTCTCCGCTATAATTTTTATCCCTATATGACGAAGGAAGGTACATATATCTTTAAGATCAGGACCATACCGTCAACGGATGTACAGGAAAAGTACGGGGAGAAAAGTGAATGGATGGAATCCGGCGAACTGGAAATTACGGACCGCTATGTCTCGGACGGAAAGGGGCAGCAGAACAAAAATAATTCCGTGGTGAAGGGAACGAAGGACACTGTCGGATGGATAAAGGAGGGCGATGTCTGGAA
>ERZ808046.507-NODE-507-length-32226-cov-14.835205_pt1 | contig 32226 bp, 30 predicted proteins | sample MGYA00380196_ERZ808046 | MGnify/ENA primary metagenome ERZ808046 (study PRJEB31490, sample SAMN06133421) | mouse gut metagenome | isolation source: Z6_2 | host: mice | place: China: Chengdu | collected 2015-05 ...
GGCATATGCTTTGGCCCCATAACGGTATTGGCTCATGACTAATCAGCGGAGTGATTAGTCATGGAGTGAACAGTAACAATAAGTTTGCCTGTCAAAACTGCGGGAAATCGAGGGAGCTTGTCATCCGAAGCGGCCTGTGATAAAATACAGGAAACAAGAGAACAGGTCTGTCGAAATAAACCCACATGCCTGGAAAGGAGGATAAGTGGAGTGAATGGATTCAATTTGAGGAACAGTCCAACGAACTTCTCAATGCCACTCTTTACCGGAAGAATTCTTCTGGTGGGAATCAATTATGATAAAAAGAGCAAGGCACATCCGTGCATAATTGAGGAGTACAGGAAATAGCAACAGTTCAGGAGTTACCTGAACTGTTGCTATTTTGACGGTAGAGAATCAAAAGTCCCCGAAGGAGTAAATCCGGATCATAGGTGATTTTGTGATTGCATAAGGGAGTAATAAAACGGGCCATGCCTCCGGTGGCGATCAAAGTGGCTTTTTCTGAAAGTTCTGCTTCCATGCGGTCAATGATACCGTCAATGGTGGCGGCATTGCCGTACATGATACCGTTTCTCATACATTCAACGGTATTTTTTCCGATGACCCGTTTAGGGATATCCAGGTTAATTCTGGGAAGCTGGGCTGTATTGCTCACGAGAGAATCCAGAGCGACTTTGATGCCGGGAAGGATTACGCCGCCAATATAGCAGCCGGACTTGTCCACCACGTCCAGGGTAGTGGCCGTTCCCATATCTACAATAATAATGGGGCCCTCATACTGGGCGATGGCCGCCACGGCGGCCACAATACGGTCTCCGCCCACGGCTTTGGGGTTATCCATTTTAATATTGAGTCCTGTTTTCATACCAGAGCCAACTAAAAGAGGCTTCCGTCCGGTGATTTTTTTTACTGCCGAGGAGAGAGGGGCGTTTAAAGGGGGGACAACGGAGGAGATAATGGAACCCTCGATATCGTCTCTTTTTACCTTGTGTATTTCCAGAATGTTTTTTAGTACAATTGCATATTCCAGGCTGGTTTTCCTGTTGTCAGTGGTGATTCGTTCTTCAAAATAGGTTTTCTGGTCATCCAGGCATCCCACAACGATGTTGCTGTTTCCCATATCTATGGCTAAAATCATAGAGAAAACTCCTTCCACATTTGTTTCGTAAGTGCTATAATAGTACCATAAAAATGTGAGAATTACAACGGAGGATTCCAGAATGTTAAAAGGAAAAACCGTACTTTTATGCGTGACCGGAAGCATTGCCGCCTATAAGATTGCTTATCTGGCAAGCGCTTTAAAAAAACTGTCAGCGGATGTCCACGTGTTAATGACGAAGAACGCCACAAATTTTATAAACCCCATTACATTTGAAACTCTGACGGGAAATAAATGTCTGGTGGATACTTTTGACCGGAACTTTGAATTTTCCGTGGAGCATGTATCTCTGGCAAAGCTTGCGGATGTGGTTATGGTGGCTCCGGCATCCGCCAATGTGATTGCAAAGCTGGCCCATGGTCTGGCGGACGATATGCTGACCACAACGGTTTTGGCCTGTACCTGCAAAAAAATCATAAGCCCGGCCATGAATACCCGCATGTTTGAGAATCCCATTACCCAGGATAATTTAAAAACCTGTGAACGGTACGGCATGGAAATCATCTCCCCCGCAAGCGGATATCTGGCCTGCGGTGATGTGGGAGCAGGAAAGATGCCGGAGCCGGATGTGCTCCTCCAGTATATTTTAAAGGAAATACAATATAAGAAGGACCTTGCGGGAAAGAAAATTTTAGTGACGGCAGGTCCAACCAGAGAAGCCATTGACCCTGTCCGCTATATTACAAACCATTCCACAGGGAAAATGGGTTATGCAGTAGCGAAGGTGGCTGCGTATCGCGGCGCCGAAGTGACTCTGGTAACGGGGCCAGCAGAGGAAAAGCCCCCTATGTTTGTCCGTGTGGTGAAGGTGGAGAGCGCAAGGGAGATGTTTGAAGCTGTCACCTCAAAGAGTGATGATAAGGACGCGATCATAAAGGCTGCCGCCGTGGCCGATTACCGCCCCAAAGTTGTCAATACGGAAAAGACAAAAAAGGCGGACGGCGACATGACCATTGAACTGGAGCGCACTGATGATATTTTAAAATGGCTGGGTGAGCATAAAAAAGAGGGTCAGTTTTTATGTGGCTTCTCCATGGAGACTCAAAACATGCTGGAGAACTCAAGGAAAAAGCTTGAGAAAAAGAACCTGGATATGATTGTCGCCAATAATTTAAAGGTGGCCGGGGCTGGTTTTGGAACAGATACAAATGTTGTGACTCTGATTACAAAGGAAAGGGAAACGCAACTGGAAAAAATGCTGAAGGAAGAGGTGGCAGAACATCTGCTGGATGAAATTTTCTTTCCACAGGCATAAATGGAGCGGGAGCTGTCTTTTAGGGAGGTAGCTCCCGCGTAACAGTTTGTCTGCAGGCTAAATGGTTTGCGCTCCTGCATATTGGTACTTGACGAAATGATGATTTGTTGGCAAAATAAGGAATGGATGGAAACATTGAAACACGGAATTGGAGGTTTTTTTCTTGGCTGGTTTAGCAGATGAGATAAAGAGACGGCGGACCTTTGCGATCATTTCGCATCCTGATGCCGGTAAAACAACTTTGACAGAAAAATTTCTCCTTTACGGCGGAGCCATCAATCTGGCAGGTACTGTAAAGGGAAGGAAAGCAACAAAACATGCGGTTTCCGACTGGATGGAAATTGAAAAGGAGAGGGGAATTTCCGTTACCTCTTCTGTTTTACAGTTTAATTATGAAGGATTCTGCATCAATATTCTTGATACGCCGGGACATCAGGACTTTTCGGAAGACACCTACCGAACCTTAATGGCGGCGGACTCCGCTGTTATGGTGATTGATGGCTCCAAAGGTGTGGAGGCTCAGACCATCAAATTATTCAAGGTCTGCGTTATGCGTCATATCCCGATTTTTACGTTTGTAAATAAAATGGACCGGGAGGCCAGGGACCCCTTTGAGCTTATGAGTGAGATTGAGGAAGTGCTGGGAATCCACACATGCCCCATTAACTGGCCCATTGGATGCGGAAAGAGCTTTAAAGGCGTTTATGACAGACAGACCAAAGAGATCACAACCTTCACAGCAGCCATGGGCGGCCAGAAGGAGGTTGCCAGCCGGACTTTCGATGTGGAAGGAACCGATGTGGACGCGGTGATCGGGGAAAGCTACCACGCACAGCTTCGCGATGATATTGAGCTTTTAGACGGCGCAAGCGATGAATTTGACCAGGAACTGGTAAGTCAGGGTCTGTTATCCCCGGTGTTTTTCGGTTCGGCCCTCACAAACTTTGGCGTGGAGACTTTTCTGGAACATTTTCTGAAAATGACTACCTCTCCCCTTCCGAGGAAAACTTTAAGCGGCGTGGTGGACCCCTTTGATAAGGACTTCTCTGCCTTTGTGTTTAAAATCCAGGCCAATATGAACAAGGCCCACAGAGACAGGATCGCTTTTATGCGGATTTGTTCCGGAAAGTTTGAAGCCGGGATGGAAGTGAATCATGTACAGGGCGGAAAGAAAATACGCCTGACTCAGCCCCAGCAGCTGATGGCAGAAAGCAGAAAGATCATTGAGGAGGCATATGCAGGGGATATCATTGGCGTATTCGATCCGGGAATTTTTTCCATCGGAGACACTCTCTGTTCTTCCAGTGAAAAATTCCAGTTTGAAGGGATTCCTACCTTTGCACCGGAACATTTTGCAAGGGTGCGCCAGGCGGATACCATGAAGAGAAAGCAGTTCATAAAGGGCATCAGCCAGATCGCTCAGGAGGGAGCCATCCAGATTTTCCAGGAATTTAATACCGGAATGGAGGAGATCATTGTCGGCGTGGTTGGGGTCCTGCAGTTTGAGGTACTGACTTACCGCTTAAAGAATGAGTATAATGTAGAAGTGAAGTTAGAACAGCTTCCATTTGAATATATCCGCTGGGTGGAGAATCCGGAAGAGGTGGATGTGGCCAGAATCCAGGGTACTTCCGATATGAAGAGAATCTGCGACTTAAAAGGCAATCCTCTTTTACTGTTTATTAACAGCTGGAGTGTTGGAATGGTTGAGGAGAGAAATCCGAAGCTGAGATTAAGTGAATTCGGGTAATGGTCTGGCAGGTCCGTGCAGGACCGGTTCTAAATGGATTTTGCATATAATATAGGAAAGGAAGGAACAAAGATGAGTAAAATTGATGTGGTCAGAGCCGCTATGGTGGAGGCTATGAAGGCAAAGGACAAAGAAAGAAAGGATTCCCTGTCCATGCTGTTATCGGCCTTAAAGAACGCGGAAATTGACAAGCGCTCTCCTTTGACAGAGGAAGAGGAGAATGCAGTCGTTAAAAAGGAATTAAAGCAAACCAAAGAAACCATGGATACGGCGCCCGCGGACCGCACGGACATCATCGAGGAAGCCAGGAAACGTATGGCTGTTTACCAGGAGTTCGCGCCTGCGGATATGACTGAGGAGCAGATTAAGGAAACCATTGAGGGCGTGCTGAAAGAACTTGGAATCGAGACTGCCGCACCAAAGGACAAGGGAAAGATTATGAAGGTTTTAATGCCCCTGGTGAAAGGAAAGGCGGACGGAAAAGTGGTAAATGAGGTTCTTGCAGGGATGATGAAATAAAGGGGAATCGTTATAGAGAGGAGGAGTTTTCATTGTATAGAGAACAGATTGATAAATATATTGACGCACACAGGGCTGAAATGCTGGAGGATATCATAAAACTTTGTGAAATCGACAGTGCAAAGGGGTCTTACCGCCCCGGAAAGCCATATGGTCAGGGATGTTTTGAAGCCCTCCATGAGGCTCTTCACATCGGGGAGGGCTATGGTTTTCCCATCAACAATTATGATAACTATGTGGGAACCATTGACCTGAATAATGAAGAAAGGCAGCTGGACATTTTGGCCCATCTGGATATTGTTCCGGCGGGAGATGGCTGGACGGTCACAGAGCCCTTCGCGCCCGTGGAAAAGGACGGAAAGCTTTATGGCCGCGGAACGGCGGATGATAAGGGGCCTGCCGTTGCCGCCCTCTATGCCATGCGGGCAGTGAAGGAGCTGGGGATTCCTGTAAAGAAGAACGTGCGCCTGATTCTGGGGACGGATGAGGAATGTGGAAGTTCCGATATTGAACACTATTACAGTGTGGAGAAGGAAGCGCCCATGACCTTTTCTCCGGATGCCAGCTTCCCTGTCATCAACATCGAAAAGGGCAGCCTCCACGGAAAATTCACCGCCGAATTTGAAAAAAGCGAGGCGCTGCCCCGTATGGTATCCTTTAAGAGCGGAACGAAATCCAACGTGGTGCCTTCCAGGGCAGAGGCATTGTTCGAGGGCCTTGACGGCTCCGATACGGAGGCCTTTGCACATACGCTGGAAGAAGAGCTTGGAATCCGCTTTGACGTAACTTCTGAAGACGGCTATATGAAGATCGAGGCTTTTGGCGAAAACGGCCACGCTTCCACTCCCTGGAAAGGGAAAAACGCTCTTACAGGTCTTCTGGCCCTGATTGAAAAGCTTCCGCTTGCGGAATGCGGGCAGCTTGAGAAGGTAAAAGCACTCAATGCGCTGATGCCTCACGGAGACTGGCTCGGAAAGAATCTGGGGATTGCCATGGAGGACGAAATCTCCGGAGCTCTTACGCTGGCTTTCAGCATTCTGGAAATCAATGGGGAGAGCCTTAAGGGCGAATTCGACAGCCGCTGCCCCATCTGCTCCAATGTGGAAAATACATTGAAGCCGGCCAAAAAGAACATGAAGGCCCATGGCATTTTTTTAAACAACGATTCTATGAACCCGCCTCATCATGTATCCGGCGATTCCGAGTTTGTTCAGACACTTTTAAAGTGCTATGAGATGTATACGGGAAACAAGGGCGAGTGCGTGGCAATCGGCGGCGGAACCTATGTCCATCATCTGAAAAATGGTGTGGCCTTTGGTGCTTCCATGCCGGAAACGGAAAACCACATGCACGGCCCCGATGAGTTTGCCGTGATTGACGAGCTTCTTATGAGCGCGAAAATCTTCGCGCAGGTGATTGTGGAGCTTTGCTGTTAGGGAAAAGTAATGAATGCAACGATGGGCAAAGGAAGGCTGTTTTAGCAGCCGCACATCGGCGCACAAAGCGGACAAGCTCCTCATGAGCGAGAGGGTGGGGGAGTTTGCCCGCTTTGTTCTTACAGGGCAGAATCGGCATTTAATTTTTTCCATAATGTGGATCGTGAGATTCCAAGCTGTCTGGCAGTTTCTGCGCGGTTTCCGTGATTTCTTTCCAGACACAGATGAATAAGCTCCGTTTCCATGGTTTCCAGGGTTCCGGGAGCGACTGAAAATCCATGGACGGGAACGGGGGAGGTCAAGTCCTCCATGCATTCCCTGACAGGGATATGCCGGCCCTGCTGAAGGATGGTATAGCGGTGAATGATATTTTCCAGAGAGCGTACATTTCCGGACCAGGCATTGGCGGACAGGAAGGCTCTGTCTTCTTCTGTCAGAACCGGAAGTTCCAGATGATACTGGCCGGCATATTTCTTTAAAAACACATTGACCAGAGGAAGAATATCTTCTTTCCGTTCCCGGAGGGGAGGCAGACGGAGGTTTAAAACATTGAGACGGTAATAGAGATCTGCACGGAAACGGCCGGAGGCAATTAATTCATCCATCTGCACGTTAGAAGCAGAGAGGATCCGGATATCCACAGCGAGGTTCTTCTGAGAACCGATCCGGCGAATTTCCTTTTCCTGTATGGCACGCAGCAAAACCCCCTGGACCTGAATGGGGAGAGAATTGATTTCATCAAGAAAAAGGGTTCCGCTTTGGGCCAACTCAAAGAGTCCGGGTTTTCCGCCGCGCCTGGCTCCGGAAAAGGACCCCTCTTCGTATCCGAACAGCTCACTTTCCAGTAAAGGCTCAGGGATGGCGGCACAGTTTACTGCAACAAAGGGTGCGTTTTTGCGGATGCTGGCGTTGTGAATGCTCTGTGCAAACATTTCCTTTCCTGTTCCGTTTTCTCCTGTGATGAGAATATTGGCATCTGTGGCGGCATATAAAGCCGCTTTTCTTTTGGCGTTCCGTATGGCGGAGCTGTTTCCCATAATATCTTCAAAATGAAAGCGGGCGGACAGTCCCTTGTCCCGCAGGGCGGCCCGAACCTGCTGTTCCTGATTCTGGATATCCATGATGTTATGGAAGGAGACAGTCAGGCGCTTTTGGCCTTTGGAATGGGTGCCGCGTTTTTTGACCAGGTACTTATGATCCCGGACAGAGAGGACCTTTTCCGGCTGAGAATCTTCAAAGAAAAACTGGAGCATAGCCTTGTTAAACCAGGAGGGAGACAGCCGGGATATGGACTGATTCAGAATGGTCTCTTCCTTTGCAGCAAGAATGTGCAGCATTTCCTGATTGGCAAGGATTACGGTCTGGTTTTCCAGTACCAGGATGCCTTCGCTGATTAAGGATGTGGCATTCCAGAAGGTTTCCAACTGAAGGCGTTCCCGGCTGTGAGCGTTTATGATGGTCAGGGCCTGTAAGATGGCCCGCTCCAGGGAACGGGCGCTGGTGCTTGCAAAGCAGACGGGAATGCCGACATTTTTTCCGGTACGAACCCCCAGAGTGCCTCCTCCCACCATGGCATCCATACCATCGCTTTTTCCTTCTGAGATCCGCTTTTCAATATCTTCAGCGGAGCGGAAAGAGTAGAATCGCAATTCTTTCAAATCAAGAACCCGTTTTAATACATCAATCTTATAATTTCTTCCATAATCCATGTAAATTAAAAGTCCGATTCGTTTCCCGTATACCATAGCGGTCTCCAGGGATTCCAGCAGATCCAGATCATCCGGTTCTGCACGCAGAACCACAATATCGGGAAAGTTGGTTTCGATAATGTCTGCCACAGCCCCGCGGCTGATAATTACTTCCGGTTTCCCGTGTGCTGCGAAATTTTCACGCAGGCGGATAACCAGCTCCGGGCTTGCGGTCTCCCACTGAAAAATTACAGGTTCAATTTCCAGAAAAGTGCAGCATTCCTGAATGGTCCGGTAAAATTTATCGTAACCTGTAATGATCATAAGTTTCTCTAACATCATAGCTTTTTCTCCCTTCCACGATTATCTGCATTATAACAGTAAAACGTTCAGAAAAGCAACATATTTGTTTGAAAATAAAACATTAATATACGAAAAATGACTCTAAAATCAGTGAAAATAAATTTGGCATGGAAATTGCTCAATAAAAAGATAAAAGGAATTGCTACTATAAGGACACGGAGCAGTTATGAAGGCTCATAATAAGGAGGTATTGTATGACAGAGCATTTAAAGAGAAGCTTATGGCTGGAAATTGATTTGGACAGGCTCAAAGGGAACTTTTCTGCATTGAAAAAAATGGCGGGGGATGTAAAAGTCATGCCGGCTGTGAAGGCAAATGCCTATGGTCATGGGATTGTGCAGTGTGGTCAGGTCCTGGAGGAATGCGGAGCCGATTACCTGGGTGTAGGGAGCGTGGACGAAGGGATTCTTCTTCGGGAGAACGGGGTAAAGACAAAGCTTCTTATTTTTGAGAGCTGCTATATTCCGGATACGGCCCACTTCTTTGCGGAATACGACCTGATCCCCACCGTTTTCAACATGGAGCAGGTAAGAGCCCTGGCAGAGGCGGCAAAGGGCATAATGGAAGTCTTTGTAAAAATTGATACCGGACGGGGCCGCCTGGGGATTAATGCGGAGGAATTTCCCGGACTTTATAAAGAGATCAAAAAATATCCTGACCTGAAGGTGGGAGGTGTATACAGCCATATGTGCAAATCGGACTGGCCCGATGAGAGAAAGCCGGAGGAGATGGAATATCCTATGTGGCAATATGCGCGGTTTCAGAACGCGTTAAAGGGAATCGGTGAGGATGCACAAACGATCCCGTTTTTGCAGCTTGCTAATACACCTGCCAGTATTGCGTATCCGGAGATTCGTATGACGGGGATCTGCCCCGGTCGGGCCATCTGGGGATTTTCTCCTTTGGAGAGGCGGCCGGGTCATCCTGACATCAAGCCGCCGATGGTTGCACTTAAAAGCCGGATCCTTCATGTAAATGAGGTAATTGGAGGAAAATTCGGGCCGGAGTTTTCTCCTGTTAAGCTAAAGACACCGAAGCGGATCGGAATTATGGCAGGCGGAATCGGCGACGGCATCAGTCCCAGGCACGCGGATGGTGGATACGTGCTGGTACGCGGAAAAAAGGTTCCCATTGCCAGTGCCATCTGTCTGGAACATACGATTCTGGATCTGACGGATTGTCCGGAAGCTAGGGAAGGAGATGAGGTGGTGATTTTTGGGATACAGGGTGAGGAAGAAATTACCATGGAGTCTCTTCTTAAGCAGTGGGGAAAGAAAAGAGAGGAATTCTGGACCTCTTTCACCCCGCATATTTCAAGAGTTTACTATAAGAATGGAAAACCTTACAGCATGACATGCGGGGATGTCCCTGTGGTTTTCTAGGATATCAAAAAGGAGGAAAGAGAATGAAGAACGGAAAAAAGATGAGTCTTGCTACTCAGACTATGCTGGCTATGGTGTTGGGAGCGGTTGTCGGAATGGTGGTTGGAGAACACGCTGTCAAGATTCAGTTTATAGGAACTGTCTGGCTCAACATGGTAAAAATGTTTCTGGTGCCAACGGTGGTCTGTATGCTGGTGCGCGGCATATCCAACATGGACAATCCAAAGACCCTGGGGCGCATCGGTCTTCGGGTTGTGGCATTTTACCTGGTGACAACGGTAATCGCTGCTGTTTTGGGAATTGTCGTGGGGAAGGTATTCCGGCCGGGAGTTGGTTTTGTGTTCCAACAGGCGGAGACAACGACGGAGGTGGCGGAACTTCCAACGCTGCAGGCCTTTGTGCTGTCTTTATTTTCTGAAAACATTTTTAACAGCTATTCATCCGCAGATATGCTGAAGGTACTGGTGAGCTCCATTATCATTGGTGTCGGCATTGTATTTATGCCGGAGGAAAAAAGAAAACCGGTCCGTGAGTGGTTTTCTGCCATGGCTGATCTGGTCATGTCCATCATTGGAATTTCCATGAAATTTGCTCCGGTTGGAGTTTTCTGTCTGATGGCGGCAGCCATGGGAAAATATGGAGTTAATTTTATCGGCAGCATGTCAAAGCTCCTGATCACTTTCTATGCGGGCTGTCTGATACATTTTCTGGGAGTCTATACGCTGTTTTTGTGGGTGGCGACAGGAATCACGCCACTTGATTTTATCAGGAAGGGCTTTGAAACTTTTTCCATGGCAATCAGTACCTGCTCCAGCGCAGCAACGGTTCCCGTCAATATGAAGGTAGCAGAGGAGAAATTTGGAGTATCGGATGCCATTTCGGGCTTCAGTATCCCTTTAGGCTCCACGATGAATCAGGATGGAGGCGCCATCCTCGGCGGTGTCGTAATGCTGTTTTGTGCCCAGGCCATCGGCATTGATCTGACCTTCGGACAGATTTTTAATATTGTAATCTTAAATACTCTGGTAACATCAGGCAGCAGCGGAGTACCGGGAGGCGGTATCATGCGCCTTATGGTGGTGGCAGCGGCCATGAATCTTCCTCTGGAAATTATTGCTCTTATCGGCGGTTTTTACAGGCTGTTTGATATGGGAACTACCAGCATGAGCGTCATGGGAGACTTGTCCGCGACAGTAGTCATTGACCATTGGGAGAAAAAACGTCTTCAAAAGGAGCAGGGGTGATAGTTTATGATTGATTTAAGAAGTGATACTCTTACAATGCCGGATCATGAGATGCTTGAGAGCATTTTAACGTCCTCCTTTGGAGATGCGGGACGACTGGATAAAACAGGCCGGGGCGGGGATCCGACCGTAAATGAACTGGAGGACTATGCGGCGGAGCTTTTAAAAAAGGAAGCAGCGGCTTTCCTGTGCTCCGGGACCATGGGAAATTCGGCCGCCCTTCTGACCTGGTGCCGTCCCCATGATAAGGTGGTGATCGATAGGATGAATCATACCTACCGAACGGAGCAGTTTGTTTTTGAACCACGGTTCGGACAGGTAGAGGCGGTTTTCTGTGAATGTAGCCCGGACGGATTTCCTGTTCCAGAATCTGTGGAGCGGATTATGAAAACAGAAAAGATCCGCGTGCTTCAGCTTGAAAATACACACAATGCCCACGGAGGGAGATGTATGCCCATAGAGCTCCATAAGAGACTGTATGAAATTGCCAGACGCCATGGCGCAAAGGTTCATCTGGATGGAGCAAGACTTTTTAATGCGGCGCTGGGACTCGGAGTCCAGGTTCATGAAATTGCCCGGTATGCGGACTCTGTGATGTTCTGCGTTTCCAAGGGGCTCGGAGCGCCCTTTGGTTCTCTGGTCTGTGGAGACAGGTCCTTTATTCATGAGCTGCGGCAGACGCAAAAGCACTTGGGCGGCGGAATGCGTCAGGCGGGAGTTATGGCTGCCCCTGCGCTGTACGCATTAAAAAATCTTACTCCAGGACTAAGAGAAGATCACATCCGTGCCAGGAAAATGGCCGATGGACTTCAAAACCTGAAACACTTAAAGCCTCAGGAGCCAGTGGAAACCAATCTTGTGATGCTGGAAATGAAAGATGTGGATGCAGAGGTTTACTGTGAAAAGCTGATGGAAAGGGGTGTCCTTGCGGGGCCAGTGGATGGAAACCGGGTCCGCCTGGTACTTTATCGGGGCATCAGCGATGATGATGTAGAACGTGCTGTCCAGATTATGCGGACGCTGGATGGAGAAATAATTCACAGCAAACACGTATAATTACCTCAAGACAATGCATTTTAAATGTAAGGCGCAGGCAGAAAGTGCTGAGAGAACAGCTGACAAAAGAATTTGGTTCGGAAGCGGCAGGAAAATAAAACAGGCAGTAAAGAAAAACACCAGGCTGGTTCAGGTCTGGTGTTTTTGATATTTTTAAGAAATTTGCTCTGTTTACAAGGCAGGGGAAAAATGGTAAGATAGTTACGAGAGAGAGGAGGAGGGCTATGGAAAAAGGCAGCAGTATGGCAAAGGCATCCATGATTTTGGGAATTGGGGGAATCGTATTTTCCTGTGCATGTTTTCCGGGAATTATAGCATCGGCCCTGGCGCTTATCTTCTGCCTTCTTTCAAGGACCGGAGAAAAAATGGATTTCTGTGCCAGGACAGGCCTGATTACAGGGTGCATCGGACTTCTTTTGTCCTTTGGTTTTTTCATTGTATGGGTTGCTTTTTTAGCCTATGCATCATAAACGGAAGGGGGAAAGGGGATTGAAAACGACAAATAAGATCATGAAACTGCGGGCCAGGCAGTCTCTTCAGGGAAACTACGGAATTCTGGTGGGAAGCCAGATCCTTATGGGAGCGCTCTTTGCGGCAGTTATGCTTGTTTTTTATGTGGCTGTGGTGCTGCTGATTCTTTTTGGAGTCCTGTGGGGGGATGGAAAGAGTCCTGCTTTTTATATCGCAGGCGTTTTTGTTCTTGCAGCGGCAGTTTATTTGGGAATCCTTGTGTTCGGAAGCCTTTTTGGAGCCGGGTATGCACGGATGTTCCTGGAAATTGCCCAGGCAAGGCCAACGGGTGTTGGGGATATTTTCTATGCCTTTAAGAATCGGGGGTCCCGGTTTGTCGGCCTGGTTTTTATTCTGCTTCTCATACAGTTTGCCATAAGCCTGCCCCTTGGAATCCTGTTTGTTGTGACGTCTGCTATATTGGGTCACGGTGCAGTATGGATCGCTTTTTTGGGGTATGTGCCGATGCTCTGGGTGATGCTTCAGTATTCCCAGTCCATGTATCTGATGATTGAAAATCCGGATATGGGGATTTTGGATTGCCTCCGGGGCAGCCGGAGGATGATGCAGGGCAATAAATTCAGGCTTTTTTTGTTGTGGATGAGCTTTGTGGGATGGATTCCCTTAATTTATCTGTCCATGGGAATCGGAGCCCTGTGGGCGATACCCTATTTGTTATGTACTCTGGCCCATTTCCATCTCAGTGTGCGGATGGAGCAACAGTATGGTGAATATCTGGAAACGGAAGAAAGCGGCGGGAATGAATGGACGATAGAATCATAGACCTTCACACACATATTTATCCGGCCATGCTGGCCAGACGGGCCATGAAGGTGGCGGGAAGAGAACATGATGATTATGAAAAGCTCCCGGTGAAGGAAAACCTGTTAAAACGTATGGAAAAGGAGCGTGTGGCTTTGTCGGTCGTTCTTCCTGTGGTGACAAAGCCGGCAAACGGGACCGATGTAAACCGGTTTGCCAGGGAGGTTATGAGGCCGGGCCTGATTTCCTTCGGCGGGCTTCATCCGGACTGTGATCATGTGCAGGAGGAAGTTGAAAAGCTTAGGGATATGGGAATGGCCGGAATTAAATTTCATCCGCCCTTTCAGACGGTGAAGCTGGATGCGGAGAAATATGACCCTATGTGGCGCCACATAAACCGCCTGGGGTTTCCGGTCCTGATTCACTGCGGAAGCGCCAGAGTGAAAGGGCCCTATGACCTGTATCCTGACGGTGCGGAAAGGATTATACGGCTGCTTCCCGATGTTCCGGTGATTCTGGCCCATATGGGCGGCAGATCTATGGATCCGGGAACGGAGACGCTTTTGTACCGGTTTCCGGAGAATGTCTACATTGACACAGCTATGAGTGCAGAGCGGCAGGAAAAGTCTGATTTTGAGCGGATGGTGGAGGCCATGGGGCCGGAGCGCGTGGTTTTTGGAAGCGATTTCCCCTATGGGACCCAGAAGGCGGCTATTGCATTCATTAAAAATTCCTGCTTTTCTGAGACGGAAAAGGCGATGATACTGGGGAAAAATGCGGAACGGATTCTGAGAGACACGATCTGCATGGATTCCTGGGAGCAGATGACAGGGGCAGGAGGCAGGACGAAGCTTTGAGGGTATGCCTGTCCGTGTGCCACAGGCAAGAAGATACAAGGCTGAACTGTTGCATTTAATCAACGTACGTTCCACGTACGCTTCATAAATTTGTGAACTTCTGACAAAAAATCATCTCACAAATCCGGGTGCAAAAAGTTTCTGAGAGTACTTATATAAAAGGAGAGAGGATAATGTATACATGTGCAAGCTGTACGATTCATGCATGCAGGGATTCGGAGCATAAAAATATGCCGACAAACTGCCCGATCAGACAGGAAAGTCTGGTGAAAGAGGCAAAAAAGGAGTATCAGAAGCCGGAAATCCAGCCGTTTTTTGTAACTTCTTCGGAGATTGAGCATGATGGCTACTGCCAGTGGCCAAGATTAAAGGAGACCATCGAATTCTGTAAACGGATGGGGTATAAAAAGATTGGACTGGCCTTTTGCATTGGTCTTAAGAAGGAAGCGAAGGTGGTTGCGGACCTGATGAGACGGGAGGGTCTTACTGTGGTTTCGGCAGTCTGCAAATCCGGCGGCGTGGACAAATGCGAGGTTGGTATTTCTGAAGAGAAAAAGTTAAATCCGGGCCAGTATGAGGCCATGTGTAACCCCATTCTCCAGGCTAAGCTCTTAAATGAGCAGAAGACGGAGTTCAATGTGGCTCTGGGACTCTGTGTGGGTCATGATTCCCTGTTTTACCGTTATTCCGATGCCATGGTGACCACGCTGGTGGCCAAGGACCGCGTTCTTGCCCATAATCCGGTGGGAGCTATCTACTGTGCGGACGGATACTTTAAAGACAGGCTGTAACATATACCTCCCGCTTTGCAGAATTCTTTTTATCGGCTTTTGAAACAGGATAAGCTGCGGCGGCATATGCTGTTAATAAGAGAAGTCGGTACGCGGGTGATTTTATGCGGATGTGTGAGCTAAAAAGGCGGGAGGTCATTAATGTCTGCGACTGTAAACGGCTGGGATTTGTGGGGGACATTGAGTTTGACCCCTGCACCGGACAAATCAAAGCTCTGATCGTGCCGGGGCCCGGCTGTGTCTGCGGATTTTTGGGACGGGAGAAGGAATTTATCATTCCCTTTGAGGATGTGTGTCAGATTGGAAATGATATTATTCTGGTGGAGCTAAAGGAAAAGCCGCCCAAGCCGCCCAAATAGCGGCGGAAGGGGAAGGGAGAATCCTGCTATGCAGGATTCTTTTTTCTGCAATAAGAAAGAGCGTCCTGTTGCAGAAAAAGACGCTCCGCTTGGGATCGCACTGCGGCGGAAGGGAAGATGGCGCTGTTGCGACCCGCCGCAGGCGAAGAATCCTGCTATGCAGGATTCTTTTTTACAAATTCCATAATGACCCAGGCGGCCTGTGAACGGTTGACCGGACTCTGGGGTTCCGGGATTTCTTTACCGAAGATGTTGGTAAGTCCATTACTTACGGCCCAGTCCATGGCTTTCTGCTCATCGTTATTCTGGCCGGCATCTTCATAATCGGATAATTTGTCTGCAGCCACAGGAGACCCCTGGTACTTCCAGATCATGGTCATCAGCTGTCCGCAGGTAATATTGCTGTCCGGCCCGGAGCCGTCCCAGATGCCGCGTGCCGAAGACCAGGCCATGGCCTTTTCATACCATATTGTGCCGTCGTGAGTCTGTACCCCTTCCAAACGGGCCAGAGCTGTGGCCAGCATGGCACGGGTCATTGGGCTGCCGGGAGAAAACTCAGTTTCTGATGTGGTATGGAACAATTCTCTGGCAGAAACAAAGGATACGGCATCCTCAAACCAGGCCCCTGCAGGAACATCTGAAAAGCTTTTGCCGTTATTTACGATTTTTACTGCGGCTCCATTGGGCAGAGATGCCACAATCCGGTTTCCCGCTGGTGCGGAATCCGGGATTATGGTTGTCGAACCATCTCCATTGACAAGAACCGCTACGGTACCCGGGGCAGGCAAAACAACAGGAATTGCCACTTTTACCGGCTGCTCGCTTTGTGTGTAAACGGTAATCACCGGTGCTGTTGATATGTCCTTGGCGGACTCGATGGCTGAAACAGGCAAATCAACAATTTCTCCCTTCTGACTGGCAGCGGCAATCTCTGTAGCGGATAATCTGATTTCTATATTTTCTTTGCCGTTGCCGTCCGCAGTAATGGTAACGACAGTCCCGTCCCTCTGTGTTCTGGTAATGACATAAGAGCCGTCTGCTTTCCATTTGAATGTGTTAGAAATGATATCGCTGTCGGATTCGGCGTTTCTTTCGTATGAGCTGGATTCATCGGAGCTGCCGGAAGAACCATCCGCTGCCGGAGGCTTATTGCCGCCAGGATTAGCCGGATCTTTTTTGTCATCGTCAGAGCCGGAATTGTTTCCGCCATTGCCACCATCAGAACCGGAATTGCCTCCGCCATTTCCGTCATCGGAGCCGGAATTGTTTCCGCCATTTCCGCCATCGGAGCCAGAATTGTCTTCACCGTTTCCATCATCAGAACCCGGATTGTCAGAAGTCACTGGTTTGCCGCAATTGTCACACTTGCCGTCATTATCTGAATCCACGTGATTGGTGCAGGGACCGTCTTCATCTGGCTTAAAATCGCCGGGGTCGTCAGGATCTGTGGCGAAAGGATCATCGAATTCGGCATCAAATACTACGGTTGTGTTTGTGGATTTTAAGGAGCCTTTTAAAGCGGCATTTGCCATTTGGTTCCATTCTGCCTCACTTCCGCCAAAATATATGATTCCTGAATACAGGCTCGAAGTGAAAGGATTTTCACCAATTTCTTTCACAGTTGCCGGAATATACAGCTCCGAAAGCAATGTACAGGATGCGAACATGCCCGCACTGATGCGGTCTGTTGTCTGAGGCAGCGCCACATCTGTCAGCTTCCAGCACTGTGTAAATAAATTGTCGCCCAGAGTCACGCCGCTGCTGCCGGACCGGAATCTCGCACTGACCATCTCTTCGCAGCTCATGAACGCTCCGGTTCCCACAGATGTAATGCTTGCCGGAAAATCAATATAAGCTAAAGACGTGCAGCCACGGAATGCATCGTTTCCGATCGTTTTCACTCCTTCTAAAACAGTTGCGGAGGTCAGGTTCCCGCACATATAAAAAGCACTGTTTTCAATGGTTTTAACTGTGCCTGGGATCGTTACCTCCACCAGCCCGGACTCATGGAATGCACTTTGTCCGATGGCTTTTACGCTGTCGGGGATATATACGCTGAGAGCTTCACTCTGGTAAAAAGCATAATCTCCTATGCCGGTAATCCCTTCTTCGATAACAACTGTGTAAAAGGGATATCCGCTCCATGGGGAAGGGCTATTGGATGAGTAATCCGGGATGGCTCCGCTTCCGGAAAGAGTCAGCACTCCGGAATCTGTTAAGGACCAGCGAATGCTCCCGGCTGTCCCGTCCTGTACCACCTCGTCAGCATCGGGGTCATCGGCCGGAACATATCCTTTGGGATAACGTGTAATAATAAAGTCTGCTCCTTCAACCGCTGCTGCATTCATAGAACGTCCCCAGTGGACAGAACTGTTATAATTGGCCTCAGCCACTGTCACGCCCCCGGCACTTTTTCTGAGTACAATAACACTGTGGCTGTTATTGTTTATCCTGAGAATATCGCCTATCTTTACATCCTCAAATGTAAAGCTGCCTTTTTCCATTACCCTTGCAGGCAGATTACCAAAAGCCTCATCACTGAGGATAAAAGCAAAGGCCATACAGCCAACAGCGCTTTTTGCTCCATAAACAGCTCCGCCGTTCCAGGTGTAGGCATCGCCAAGTTCGCCTTTGCTCCCGTAGGGTTCAAAATTTGTCCACTTCATTCCCTCGGGATACTCTTCTTTTAAAGCAGCCATGGCATCATAGGCTTCCTGATAAGTCGGGACATCGCCCAGTGCCGTTACAGCAATGCCTTCCATTGCATCGAAACCGCAGTCAGTACATACGCCATAATCATCATAGTTATGCTCCCCATACCCTTCTTTCTCGCTGTTTTCAGCCGCAGGGCAGTCTTTTCCATCGCACTCGTGCCAGTGACAGGCTCCATCATAATTCCAATCTGCTGACCAGCTGTGTTTGTGGATATCAGGTATGGAATTTATGGACGGTTTAAGGTCAGGTTTTGGGAGAGCCGGAGAAGATTCATTCCCTGAAGCCTCCGGGAAATTACCTTTGGGGTTTTCTGCTTCTGTTTCCCCGGAAATTTCTGGAATGTTTTCTGTCTCTGTTTCCCCGGAAGTTTCTGACGCGTTTTCCGTCTCTGTTTCCCCGGAGGTTTTCAGCGTGTTTTCCGTTTCTGTTTCCCCGGAAGTTTCCGCCGCGTTTTCCGCCTCCGTTTCCCCGGAGATTTCCGGTATGTTTTCCGTTTCTGTTTCCCCGGAAGTTTCCGGCACCGTTTCTGACTCTGCCTCGCCAGAAGTTTCCGCCTCGGTTTTCTCGGTTCTTTCCTCTAAAGTTTCCGCCGTGGTTTCTTTGGCCGTCTCCTCTAAAGTTTCCGCTGCGGTTTCTTTGGCTGTCTCTTTTGAAGTTTCCAATTGGGTTCCTTCTTCCGTTCCCTCTTTCCCTTCTTCCATCACCATTATGCCTGGCAGGAAATCCTTTTCGATGGGTTCTGCCGCAACTGCCATTCCCATAGAAGAGAATAATACAGCGGAAACCACAGTCAATGCAAGTATCCTTTTCTGACTTCGCATTAATTAATAAACCTCCCTTTTCTTGCGTTCTCCTGGTCTGATTGCGGAACTGTCCGGATTACGCCTTAATCGGCACTGCCTTATGAAAACAGCAGTGCTGTGAACCTTCATTATACATTAGATATCCATTTTTTAACAGATGTTTTTATAAATTTCCATGAGATTTCCATGAGATATCGTAACAGTTTATGATGGGCAAGAAGATGTCACCATAAATAGTTACGGTACAGCACAATTTGGGACGGCAAAAGGCTTGCCAGAAGCACAGGGATTATGATAAAATAACATAACAGTTCAGGCGGGTCCGTGCATTCCCGGACCATACGAAAACACGAATGGCTCTTGGCATATGGCCTGTCGCGAAGGGGTTTTTAAAGACGGTATGCCATAATCGTTCAGGGGTACCTGAATGGCGGTAAAATAGCAGCAGAAAAGCAAAGTTTAGAAGGAGGCACATATGAAATGTCCATTCTGTAATGCGTCAGATACCAAGGTGATAGACTCCAGACCGGCAGACGACAACAGCTCCATAAGACGCCGCCGTCAGTGTGAGCAGTGCGGAAAACGGTTCACCACATACGAAAAATTAGAGACTATGCCTCTTATGATTATTAAAAAAGATGATTCCAGAGAGACCTATGACCGCTCAAAGGTGGAGAAAGGGATCCTGCTTTCCTGCCACAAGCGGCCTGTTTCATCCCAGCAGATCAGAACGATGATTGATGAGATTGAAAATCAGATTTTCGGCATGGAAGAGAAGGAAGTTCTGGCTTCTGTGATTGGAGAGCTTGTGATGAAGAAGTTAAAGGATGTGGATGAGGTGGCATATGTGCGTTTCGCCTCTGTATACCGGGAGTTCAAAGACGTCAATGCATTTATGGAAGAGCTGGCTAAATTTTTAAATAATAAGTAGGAGCTTTGCATGCTGGAAATTTTTTATCCTGATATATATCTGGACAGCGCGTATCAAATCCCATTTGAAAAATTATATAAAAAAGGTTATCGGGGCATTATATTTGACGTGGATAATACTCTGGTTCCCCACGGAGCTCCGGCTGACGGACAGTCGGTAAAGCTTTTTGAAAGACTCCGGGGACTGGGCTTTTCCACCTGTATTCTTTCCAATAATAAAGAGCCGCGGGTGGCACCCTTTGCAAAAAAGGTAAACAGTCCGTATATTTATAAGGGTGGTAAGCCCTCGGTGAAGGGATATGAAAAGGCCATGAAGGTCATGGGGACTGGCCGGGAAACAACGTTTTTTGTGGGTGACCAGTTGTTTACTGACGTATGGGGGGCCAATCGGGCAGGCCTGTACAGTATTCTGGTGAGGCCAATCAATCCCAAAGAGGAGATTCAGATTGTTCTTAAGCGGTATCTGGAGGCGGTTGTGCTGTGGTTTTTTGCAAAAAATGGTTGAAAACCGCTGGATTATAGTATAGAATAGGGTAGAATCAGCCATTAGCGTGAAAAAGATATAATCAGATTTAAGGAGGAATATCATTTATGGTATCTGCGGGTGATTTTAGAAATGGCGTTACACTTGAGATTGATGGACAGGTAGTACAGATTTTGGAATTTCAGCACGTTAAACCGGGTAAGGGTGCTGCTTTCGTTAGAACTAAATTGAAAAATGTGATTAACGGCGGCGTAGTGGAGAGAACGTTCCGTCCCACAGAGAAATTCCCGGCAGCAAGAATTGACCGTGTGGATATGCAGTATTTATATGCAGATGGCGATCTGTACAATTTTATGGATACCAATACTTACGAGCAGGTTGCCTTAAACAAGGAAATTGTGGGCGATGCATTAAAGTTTGTTAAGGAGAATGAGACAGTCAAGGTGTGCTCCTATAACGGAAGCGTATTCTCCGTAGAGGCTCCCTTATTCGTAGAGCTGGAAATTACTGATACGGAACCGGGCTTTAAGGGCGATACCGCAACAGGAGCTACCAAGCCGGCTACTGTTGAGACCGGTGCACAGATTAACGTTCCGTTATTTGTAAACCAGGGCGACAAAGTTAAGATTGATACACGTACCGGTGAGTATCTGTCCAGGGCATAATAAAGGGATGGATGTGTGCAGGAGCGCATACTTTTTGAAATAAGGTGACCGCAGTTCCATGCTTTAGATACTGGCTGCTCACACAGGAATTGCAGGATAAACACAGAACGCTGAGGTTCCATGGGCTTGTATAAGCTGGTTCATGGGACCTTTTTGTATTTTGGGGCCGGGCAGTATGGGAGGAAGAGACGGTATGGAGATTGTGGAATTTGAAGCGGAGCACGCAAAGAAGGCAGTGAGGATTCTTGACGAGAATTACCAGGCTGAGAAAAGGCATGTTCCGGTTTTGCCAGAATTTCATATGGACACAGAGCTGATGCGTTCCATGGCCGGAAATCATCTGGGCGTGGCGGCTTTTGAAGGGGAGCGGATGCTGGGGTTTCTGACATGTACGGGACCCTTCAATGCTTTTGGAATCCCGGGGGTGAGGGGAGTTTTTTCCCCGCTTCATGGAAACGGGGCAGTTTTAGAGGGGCGCCATAAGATCTATGCCCGCATGTATCAGATGGCTGCAAAAAAATGGGCGGCGGCCGGAGCGGCCAGTCATGCGTTCTGTTTTTTTGCCCATGATGAGATTTTAAAAGAGATGTTTTATCAGTATGGATTTGGCCTCCGAACGGTGGACGCGGTCTGGAATATGGAGGGAATCCATGTACAGACCCCAGAGGAACATGTGATTTTCCGGGAGCTTAGGCAGAGGGAATTTGCCCTGGCTTACCCTTTTTACCAGAAGACCAGTGAGCATTTAAGGGAAAGTCCCACCTTTTTTTGGCATCCGCCAAAAGGATTGGAGGAGTTTTTAAAGGCTGCAACGGAGCAGGGAGACCGTTTTTTTGTGGCGGAGGTAAAGGGTACAGCCGCGGCCTGCTATATGGTTTCAAAAGAAGGAGAGAGCTTTATCTCCGGTGTCTCCGGTATGCAAAATATCTGCGGTGCCTATTGCCTTTCAGAGTACAGGGGGAGGAACATTGCCGGAGGGCTTCTGGGCTTTGTGGCAGAAACCCTTAAAAATGAGGGAAATTCTCTTCTGGGAGTGGACTACGAGAGCTTCAATCCGGCGGCACAGAGCTTTTGGCCGAAATATTTTACGCCGTATACCAATGGGGTGGTGAGACGGATTGACGAATCTTCCGTGACTGTTCAGTAGATCTTTCGCAATTCCTGCGCTGACTGTAAGATAAACTTAACCAGAGGGATTTTGGCTCGAAAGGAGCACTCTCGAAAACTCCCCTGTACCCATCTTTGCGGCTGATTTTCCGCCAGAAGCACCTCAATTTGCTCAACGTACGTTCCACGTATGCCTCATAAATTTGTGCACTTTTGACAAAAAATCATCTCACAAATCCGGGCGCGAAGAGTTTCCGAGAGTACTCAAAGGAAGATATGGAGGACTTTGAATGGAAATACAGGTAAAAAAGCTTACGAAAGATATGGCGGACGCGTATTTAAGGTATTTTGATCAGGATGCTTTTTCGGACCATATAGAATGGTCCGCATGCTACTGCCTTGAGAGTCATTTGTGCAAAGAGGAAAATGAATGCCTGAAAGGGAAAGAGGAGCGGCGTCAAAAAGCAAAGGAGCTCATTGAAAACAATATTATGAGCGGATATCTGGTATATGAGAGAGACCGTGTGATTGGGTGGTGCAATGCAGGAGATAAGAGCGGGTACGCGCCGGTTCGCGGTAATAAGGAGTATGAGGCCGGAGACGGCGCGGATGGAAAGACCATGGCGGTATACTGCATTGATATTGCTCCAGGATACCGGGGAAAAGGAATTGCCAGCATGGTGATGGAACGTGTTCTGCAGGATGCGAAGGAGGAAGGATACCAGTATGTGGAAGGGTATCCTTTTACGGATCCGAAGCGAAAATATCAATACCGGGGGCCGGTTCGGCTGTATGAAAAGTATGGATTTGAGATGTGTCGGACAGGAGAACGGATTTGTGTCATGAGAAAGACCATATAAGGACAGAAAAAATGGCTATGCAAAATTTGTATTGGCTTCATTTTTATGATAAGGTGAATTGTATTAACAGGTGATGTGCGAAACCTTGGGAAAGGAATGCGGACATTATATATAGGGCAGGAACTGCCCGAATTAATGCCTGTAGAGATAGTAGGTTACGAGGTCTGCAAAGCAGGAAGCCCATTGACCTTAAACAATGGGTAGTTCATGGTGAACGGTACGCCTGAGGAGGCGATTATGCAGACCAAAGATAAGAATTATGTGTTACGTTTTAAGGATAAATTGGGAGAAAAACCTAAATATACGGGAAGGGTTTAGCTTTGGGAATCAGTTACAGTACAAAGACGAAGGAGCATTCCTGTAAGGTGGAAGTACCGCAGGGGCCATAAAAGTGGAAACCGCATATTGCAAAAAGGGAAGCAATCATCAGATTTGGTGGTTGCTTTTTTTGCGCCCTAAAAGATGGAAAGGAGGCTGGTGGAGGCTCTGATGCGCCAGACGACATAAACAGCGTTTTGCGGTAGAAATACAGTCACATATTGAGGACAGGCAGACCGTAAAGTTCAGCGAACAGAGAAAACGCATGAATATATGTGAAAAGCGTATCGGAGAATACATACCACCGACTATGGCAGAGAAAGAGACGAGAAAGGATAAGTTACATCAAAATTATCTGAAACGGAAAGAATATGAGGAACGCACCAGAGCCGAGAAAAAGGCGCAGTTTGAGAGCCCAAAAGAGCAGATCAGAGCCGAGGACAGGGAGAAAAGCATATACTTCCATGCAGAAGTACCAAACATACCGGGGCGGGCAAACAAGCGGCGATATAAATATTTTATTCAGAAAAGGCTATGACAGTAACAGTTATAGTCTTTTTTCATGCGCTAATTACTGTAGAAACGCAATCCCATTTCCCTAAGCAGAGAATTGACCACTACACTTGGCTGTCACATGAGCCTCTGGGGCGGGTATTCCACAGACCGGACAGAATACCTGGCGCATAACAGGGAAATTTCCGCTGCCGCTTACCGGCTTAAGCAGGAGAGCGATTTTTCCGGAAGCTGGAAGGACAGGCAACGCCGGTGGCTTATGGGCGGTTCCATGATACGCCGCTTCCGAACATGCTGTTTTCCAGGAGATACTGGATTGGAAGCGGTGCTGGTTTCGGAGACCAGGAAGAGGTGGGGGAAGATTTTGGTGACGGCATACATATTTCCCGAAATCCCCGGCCGCTGCCTCTGGGTTTTGGGTGGAGGATGTCTTTTTTTAGGCCTGGGAGGAAGCATCCGGCAAAGCCGCAGACGTGCAGAACCAGCTCATGGAGAGACTGGGATTTTCACCGCCTTTAAGAAGGGAAGAGTCCGAAAACGATTTGGACAGGACGTTTCTCTTTATGGCAAAGCGTGACGGGTATTATCAGGTGTTCATGAAAACCGGAGTGCCGGAGCTTAAGTTAAAAAAGAGCCGTGAGGAAAGAGTGGCTTATAACGTGGCAGAGAGCGCTTCTTCTGGATGTGGGCTTCTGCCGGAAAGCGGAATGGGTTTTTGTAAGCGATGGGGAAAAGAAACAAAAAATCCAGGGGGAAATGCACTATTTTTCTGAGGATGAGAAGGACAGGCTTTTTGAAATGCTGTCAGCCTATCCGTGGAAGTTTTCCTGCTGGGAGGACGATTTCCTGGAGGGATCTGTTTCCTGCCCGAAAGCAGGGACATTAATGACGACCATTCCCTTTGATTCTGGATGGACTGTGACTGTGGGCGGAGAAAAGAAAAAGCCGGAAAAGAAGATGGGGGGCCTTTCTGGGAGTTTCGCTGCCGACGGGGAATCACCGGGTTATCATGGAATTTAAGCCCAGAGGACTTGCGGAAGGGTGGGGTTTCTCTTGCGAGTGCTGTCTTGTTGGCTGTCATTTTTCTGGGTAAAGGAAAGGGGAAGATAAGAGGAGGTTAGGTTATCACTCCGGCAGGACTGCGTGCCGTATCAGTTCAAAGGATATTTAAAACTGCTACAAAAAGAAAGCAAAAAGGCTGTCGAATTTTTCGGCCTTGGTTCTTGAACATGGAAAAGAGTGGTAAAATAACGGTAACTGCGAGGTCACGGAGCAGTTATAAGGGAGGGAAGCTTTGTATTGTAATATTGGAAGTAACCGTTCAGCCCCTGCAAAGATTCAGACTAAAATTTTGCTGCAGGCAAGAGGATGTAAGGCCAAACGGTTATATTTGGAGGGAACATTATGCAGATTCGTCTTGTAATTGGCGTCAGGGACACGAGATATCTGACAATCTGCCAGCGTATCTGGAAAAAAATCATATGGACAAACTGGAAATTGTCACTTTTTCCAGGGCGGAGTTACTTGAAGAGTATATAAAGAAGCCTCCAACAGATGTGATACTGATGGAGGTGAAGTTTGAAATTGACGCAGGGCTTCTGAGGGGCTTTGGAAGGGCGGTATATCTGTGCGGCGGTGTTCCGGCAACAGAAAAGAATGGAGCCCGGACAATTGCAAGGTATAAAAAGCCAGATTTGATTTACAAAGATATTCTGGCTTTATACACGGAAGGCGGAAGCAGTCACGGGTTTCGGATGGGAGACAGAGGAAGCGGAAAGTCTGCCAACATACTTTCTATTGGCATTCCTGCCTCTCTGGGTTCTCTCCTGATGAGCGTGTCCCAGATCATCGTCAACGCGCGGATGGCGGAGTATGGGGATATGGCTCTGGCGGGGATTGGGGTAGCCATGAAGGTGACTATGATAACCGGCATGGTCTGCATCGGCTTTGGCCAGGGGGTCCAGCCCTTGCTGGGCTACTGTGCAGGGGCGCAGCTGTGGAAGCGGTTCAAAAAGATCATGCACTTCTCTGTCTTTTTTTCTCTGGGCCTCAGTGCCGTCATGACGGGAAGATGTTATCTCCTCCGGGACACCATTATCCAGGTTTTCCTCACTGAGCCGGCCTCCTTTGACTATGCGATCACCTTTACCGGCATCCTGCTGACTACCAGCGTCCTGTTCGGCGTGTTCTATGTGCTGACCAATGCACTCCAGGCCATGGGAGCGGCGGTGCAGGCCCTTATCATCAACTTAAGCCGCCAGGGAATCATCTATATCCCGGCCCTGTTCCTCCTGCAATCAGTTCTGGGGGCCAATGGCCTGGCCTGGGTGCAGCCGGTGGCCGACCTGCTTTCCACTACTTTGGCAGCGGGGCTGTATCTGGGGACCTCCCGTAAGATGATGGAAATTCATTCTGTGTCATCGGACGGAAAGGGAACGTGTTAATACACGAATATACCCCATTTTAAATCCCTTTTTGTTTTGCTGAGGATGCTTTTGCGAGGGTGCGAAGGAAACGGCAAAGAGCGGTGCTGCTCTGAGCCTTTTTCCTTTGTGCTATCGGGAAAGCGGAAAAAGTCTAAAAAAGGATTGACAAATTGAACCTGTTATCATACTATAAAATATGGTTAGATGAAGCTAACCATATTTTTACGTCATGAGTTAGCGATAACTAATCAGCGAATACATATTCCAAAGAAGGTGGAAAAATGATGCCGCTTACACTGGCAGAGGTCGGAGAAGAGAATATCATCAGAAAGATCGGGGGAAAACAGGAAGTCAGGGCACATCTGGAGAACCTCGGTTTTGTTGTGGGAGGGGCAGTCACGGTAGTCAGTGCCATCGAAGGCAATGTGATCGTGAATGTGAAAGACTCCCGTATTGCAGTCAGCAGGGAAATGGCGCAGAAGATTATGGTCTGAGCCAAACATTGAGAAATAAGAAAGGGGAAAACAGGGAATGAAAACACTGAAAGAATCAAAGGTCGGCTATGCGGTCCGGGTTGTGAAACTCCACGGCGAAGGAGCGGTCAAACGCAGAATCATGGATATGGGACTGACAAAGGGGGTTGTGGTACAGATTCGCAGGGTTGCACCCCTTGGTGATCCGATTGAGGTGACTGTCCGCGGTTACGAGCTTTCTATCAGAAAAGCCGATGCGGAAATGATTGAGGTCGAAGGAGCATAAGACGAATACCACGAGGGTGAAATACCCCATAGCTTGTCGCGGGGTATTTCGTTTTTAAACTGATAGTTAGTGGGAACTAATAAAAGAAGAGGAGGAAAAATTATGAATATGCGAATTGCCCTTGCGGGGAACCCGAACTGTGGAAAGACGACGCTGTTCAACGCTCTGACCGGCTCCAACCAGTTTGTCGGAAACTGGCCGGGCGTTACGGTAGAGAAAAAGGAGGGGAAGCTTAAGAGGCATGAGGGCGTGACGATTACTGATCTTCCCGGCATTTATTCCCTTTCTCCCTACACGCTGGAGGAAGTAGTGGCGAGAAACTACCTGATCGGCGAGCGCCCTGATGTAATCCTGAACATCATTGACGGCACGAATTTAGAAAGGAACCTGTATCTGACCACTCAGCTTGTGGAGCTTGGAATCCCGGTGGTGGTTGCCATCAACATGATGGATGTGGTGGAAAAAAACGGCGATAAAATCAACACGGCGGAACTTTCGAGGACGCTGGGCTGCAAGGTGACAGAAATTTCCGCCCTGAAGGGAACCGGCATCATGGAGACCGCAGAGGCAGCAATGGATGCGGCAAAGAACGGAAAGACCGTTCCCATGCACACGTTTTCGGGGACAGTGGAACATGCCCTTGCCCATATTGAGGAGGCGGCAGTACACGGGATGCCGGAGGAACAGCAGCGTTTTTATGCCATCAAGCTGTTTGAGCGGGATGATAAGGTTTTGGAGCAGCTGCATCTGGACGCGTCCGTTCTGGCACATATTGAAACAGATATCAAGGCCGCAGAAGAGGAGATGGATGATGATGCGGAATCTATCATCACTAACGAGCGGTATATTTATATAGGAAGTATCATCAAAGGCTGTTTGAAGAAAAAATCTGCTGGCAGGATGACAAATTCTGATAAAATTGATAGAATTGTTACAAACCGTTTCTTGGGCCTTCCGATTTTTGCGGCGGTCATGTTCCTTGTGTATTATATTTCCATGGTGACGGTAGGAAGTGCGGCAACGGACTGGGCCAATGACGGATTGTTCGGCGATGGATGGCATCTGTTTGGCATCGGTTCGGGGGCCTATGAAGAGGCAGCCGGGGAGTATGGTGATGCAGCGCTGATTGTGGCCGGTTATGATGCTTATGTGGAAGAAAACGGGGCGGTGCCGACAGACAGCTTCCCGTATGGAGTGACGGATGAGGAGACCCTGGAGGTGACAGTCGAGACAGCGGCGCCTGCGGATTATGAGAATGCGCTGGCTGTAATGGAACAGTATGGTGATGAACCTGATCCGGCGGCTTATGGGGTATGGATACCAGGTATCCCGGTCCTGGTCGGAAACGGACTTAAGGCGGCAGGAGCCGCAGAATGGCTTACGGGACTTATTAATGATGGGATTGTGGCCGGTGTCGGCGCGGTTCTGGGATTCGTGCCGCAGATGCTTGTTCTGTTTTTGCTCCTTGCCTTTTTTGAGGCGTGCGGATATATGGCGCGTATTGCTTTTGTTCTGGATCGTGTCTTTCGCAAATTCGGATTGTCAGGCAAGTCCTTTATTCCGATGCTCATTGGCACAGGCTGTGGCATTCCGGGCATTATGGCATCAAGGACCATTGAGAACGAGCGTGACCGCCGAATGACGATCATGACCACTACTTTTATTCCCTGCGGCGCAAAAGTGCCTTTCATTTCCATGGTTGCCGGCGCGATTTTCGGAGGTTCCACATGGGTGGCGACAAGCGCGTATTTCGTGGGTATGGCAGCGATTATTATTTCAGGTATTATGCTGAAGAAAACAAAGATGTTTTCCGGCGATCCGGCGCCTTTCGTCATGGAACTTCCGGCCTACCATATGCCGACGGCAGGAAATGTGCTGCGCTCCATGTGGGAGCGTGGCTGGTCCTTTATTAAGAAGGCTGGTACGATTATTCTGCTTTCCACAATTGTGATCTGGTTTACGACTTACTTCGGCTTTACTTCGGAAGGATTCCGGATGCTCGGTGAAGAGGAGATGGAACAGTCGCTCCTTGCGGCGGCCGGCAGCGCGATCGCATGGATCTTCATACCGTTAGGATGGGGGAACTGGCAGGCGGCGGTGGCGTCCATCACAGGTCTTGTGGCCAAGGAGAATATCGTCGGAACCATGGGTATTCTCTATCCCGGCGGATGGGCCGAAATTGCCGCAAACTTCAGTATGGCAGCGGGGTATTCCTTCCTTGTGTTTAATCTTTTGTGTGCACCCTGCTTTGCGGCAATCGGTGCAATTAAGCGGGAGATGAACAATGCAAAATGGACATGGTTCGCGATTGGCTATCAGTGCGGATTGGCCTATGCGGTGGCATTGATGGTCAATCAGATCGGCGCAGCCTTTACCGGAAATCTCAATGTCATCGGCTTGTCTGCCGCCTTTGTCATCCTCGGTGGCATGATCTATATGCTGTTCAGACCGTATAAAGAGGCCACCAGACTGACTGCAAAGGTTGAGATGAATGTATAGGTAATCAGTGACAGGAGGGATTGTGATGATTACATGGATTGCGGGAAATTTGGCGACAATTATTATCAGCGCGATTTTGGTTATCATAGTGGCGGCTGTTATTGCCAGTATGGTGAGCAATAAAAGAAAGGGAAAGACATCCTGTGGATGCGGATGTGCGGGGTGTACCATGAGTGGAGCCTGCCACCCGGCAAAGCCGGGCACAAAGAATCAGGAGGCCGTCCGGTTTTCCCCGCCCCGTGAGCCGTAACAACAACTCTGAATTGACATGTTACTCCCCTTGCATGACAGACGGGTTTCTGCTATAATCGCGTTAATGCGAAGCGTGGAGCAATCGGCTTTCATGCATGGTGATGCCAGTGTCAGCAGGCATGTCCGTTAGATAGAGAGTCTGACAAATATGATAATCGATTTTGTCATGCTCAATTTTATACCGTCAAAAGTGGCGCTCTTATGTCCGCAGGAAACTGTGTGGCAGGGAGCGTCTTTTTGTTTTGAACGCCGGCGGCGTTCCGTCCACGTAACAGGAACGTAAATGCCTGTATTTCAGGAGTGCTCTTCAGTCAGCCGGGAGGTAACAAAAGGATTCACAAATGGTTAAGAAAATATTTGTTGTTGGAACAGCCTGCCTGCTGGTTTGACGGACTGCCGGATGCGGTTTTCCATGTTTGGGTGGGCCAGGGGGGAGGTGATCCGGTGCCGCTGCTGTCCCGTCTGGATTTTGATGCAAAAGGGACTGCGGAGCATTTTACTGTCACTGGTGCAGATGGACATTCTTATGAATTATAAAAGGGATTTTTATAGCTTTTATTTGATGGGTTTGATACGAACACCGAAACCATTGAAAGATATATTTTGGATGGGGTAAGTAAATATCAAAAGAGGATACAGCAAACGGATCCATAAGGGCGTTACGCCCTTCGGTTTTACAAAGGAGTAAATTTCGATATGGTATTTCCATAAAACAAGAAAGCAGGTGAGAGGTATGGGATTGGCGTATTTTTTCTTGTTCATTATGATTCTGGGGGCAGCAGGGGTAGCGGTTGCTTTATTGGCGTTGGCGTGGATAATCTGGAAAAAACTCGTTTCAAAATTTTTGCAATCCTCCCTGTGCTTTTAGCTGTGCCTTGCACTGTTGCAGCATTTTACTTACTGGAAATCGTTTGGAGAGAGCCGCCCTGGGGGTTTCATTTCTGATGGGCTGACAAATATTCTTATAAAGGATTGGGGAAAATGCCTCGAAGCAGGTGGCAAAAAATAATTACAGTCAGGAGTGCAGAACTATGGAAAAGTTTCGAAATCAGCATGATGCCCGGTGTATTGGATATTAGCTGCTTTGCTTGTCGCCCAAAGCGGAAGCAAACGGCTGGCGAGTAAATGTAACTTTCAGTTTGCTATACTGGAAAATTGGAATTCAGAGGAGATGAGTGCATGAAAAAGGCGATAGGAATTACTTTGTCAGTAATAGGAATTATAATGGCAGCAATAAGCCTGGTTTTTAAGGTAAATGAACAAATGTCAGTGGCGAAATCAGTGTCCGTCATTGGCGGGGCAGATGGTCCTACTTCAATATTCGTTGCAGGTAAAATTGGAGGTGCTTCAGCAATTACAGGAATAATCGTGGGTATTGTTTTGCTTGCGGTTGGTATTTTTATTTTTGCAAGAAAAAAATAAATTCCATTTTGAGAGGGTGATCAGAATAAAAAAATTAGAGATTATGCCGATATATGTGTTCTGGCCTGCGACCATTCTTTTCGTTAACTGGTTTTATAATGGCTGTAATTGGATACTTTAGTAAAGGTAATAAGGAGAAACCGTAACATGAAAAATTTTAAGAACTATACACCGGAAAAATACGCGACATCTGATTTTCAAAAAATTGAAGAAGGGATTTATAAAACAAAATGTCCATATAATGTCAGTGATAAAGATGTTTTTGTTACATCTCTCACATTTGAAATGGAGCCGGATTGTTATGGTGAAGAAGATGCGTCACCCGGAAATCTTACGCAGGTTCCGATTGAGGGGCTCCTGGATGAATTTAACCTTTTTGTCACAGATTTTTATGAGCAGTTAAATGAGGCAAGTGAAACCATCTGTTATCAGGAGTTTGGATCCTTCGATCTGGCGGATATTCAAAAGTAAAAAGGAAGAGCTGACATTGCAAAAGAGGAGGCAGCAGCCTGGGCCGGCCAGATGGAGTTTAGAAACAGCAATCCTTTAAATGAACAGGAAGCGTTATCTGTAAATGAACAAAAGGTACAGAGGCAAGAACGTATCAAAAGATATAAAAATTTATTAGGTATATCAAAAGCAGATTGGGATAAAGGAAGAAGAGGTTCACAGATGTGGTGAAAAAGAAAAGAATATTTATGATTTCCTTACTCCTGCTTATGCTGACAGGATGCGGTATGAGTGAAGAACTGACAGACTGGGCGGCGGAAAAAGCAAATGATGCATTGGAAGTTGTCGGCGGCGGTGTTCAGGAGGTCATTGATGATCTGGAAAATGCCGAGTATCGGGACGGCCCATTTGAAAATAATCTGGAGTCTGCGAGGGCATATCTGCTGGCACAGTTACAGGAAAAATATGGGATAGAATTTACTGTTGTCGGTGACGAGGATTTGGAAAACTATGGGCTGTTTGCCGGGGCCACTTATACCTGTGATGTTGCGCCGATCGATGCACCGGAACAGGTGACAACTGCCTTTGTATCCCAGACAATGTATCAGGATGTCCGGGACGGATATGCTGTGTATTTCTTCAAGGAAGAGGCTGAGGCTCCGGTTTTGGAGTTGTGTGAAACTAAGGATTATGTCATTGACCAGCGTATTTCCCTGGAGATGCCGGAAACGGCAAGAACATGGACAGTCGAAGACGGGCTGGAGCGGTTCCTCTCGGAAAGCGGGGCGTATGTAAAGTTGGTTTTGCGTTTTACAGACGATTTAGATACAGAAACGTATGCGGAATACCTCTATGATTTTCTAAACAGTATAGACCAGTTAGAATGTAATCT